>Ga0247843_1000220_pt1 | contig 135904 bp, 93 predicted proteins | sample LaCruzMarch2017__FD_192420 | JGI IMG/M metagenome (GOLD analysis project Ga0247843, IMG submission 192420) | Freshwater microbial communities from meromictic Lake La Cruz, Castile-La Mancha, Spain - LaCruzMarch2017_8m | ecosystem: Environmental > Aquatic > Freshwater > Lake | place: Spain...
TGTTTGCTTTGGTTGATCAAAACACATTGCCTGCTGCACAAGCATTTGCCGAACTTGTTAAAAAAGAAACCCCAATTGATGAAGAAAGTTATGGGTTTAATGTATGTATTAATCAACTATGCGATTCGCTTGAAATAGCTGCTAAAGTTGCACCTCAACTTATGTTTTTATTAGAATTTGATGAATACAAAGAAAGAATTATAACCATGTTAGCTCAGCTAAAGTATGAAAATTTAATAGACCCAGTTTTATATACAAGCAATAAATCAAAACTAATAAGTACTGCCAATATTGAATTAAAAAAACACATTGCAAGTATTCAAAACGATGAGGATAACAATAGTGGCGACAGTTATGACAACTACGATGATGAAGATGAAGAAGGTTACGATTCGGATTTTTTAAATGTAGATAAAGAATTTAAATCTGCTAGCAATAGCATTGTTTTTGATTATGCTGTATTGTTAACTCCTTTTTACAATGAACCTGTTGTAAAACAGTTTTTCGATAAAATATTAAAAAATGGGGAAGAAGCTTTGCAGGTTAGTGTTGGCGCATTATTATTTAAAAACAATATTGTTGTTGATGAAAGCAATTGGGAAAAATGGGCATCGAAAAACACAACTAGAATTGCTACTTACAAGTTGTTACACAATCTATCAAAAACCAATAAATTTCCTTCAAAGTATAAATCTATCGATTCGTTTGCCAGAGCTGAACTTTTTAATTATGAACCAAAACCAAAAGACAACCAAAACGATTCAATAATTTTTGTATTAAAAGATACTATGAAAACCAAAATTGGAGTAGGAACTTTAATAGTTTACAAAAAAAGAAATACCGAAGATAAAAACTGGAAATGGACTTATATAGTATTAGAAGACAAAGGCGATTTTAAACTATATTTTAACAGCAGCAATAGTTTTACCAACGAGTATAACGACATAAAAGACGAAGACTTTATTAAAAAAATTAAAACCAATGTAAGGTTAGTTGGTAGAAATAAAACTGACACAGTTTCGTATTTTGATAATACAAATTATAAGGAAGAATAAATACAAATTGACCAAAACAAAAAAGCGACCTCAACATAGCAACAGGTTTTAACCCGTATAAAATACGAGCGAATCATTCCCCAAGAAAACCCAAAAATATTTGCGAATGCCAAACGCATTCACATAGATTTTTGAGTTTTCTTATTTTTATTGTTGCATTTTACGCCCCAATTTCAATCGGGGCTACCGTAGGGTGGTTCCTTTGGAACTTCACTTTTTCAATTTCTTAAGTTGACGCAAATGGCGACCCCACCAACAATTTTCATTCCTATTATTGCAGGCAGTGCCTATAGCTATCGGCAGCCTGCAATGGATTTAAAGCAAAAAAAAGCCGCCCATTCGAGCAGCTTTTTTTGTTTATAATTTCTATCAACTATCAACCAACAACTACATCACCGTTGTAAAGTCGCCAATGCTTAAGTCTTTCGCTTCGCCAGTATATATTACACTATTGCCAATCATGGCATTGTCAATTACTGCATTTACTAGTTTGGTATTAGTTTGAATAATACAATTGCTTACTACAGAATTTTCTATTGTGCAACCATCGCCAATGCTGGCATAAGGGCCAACCACGCTGCGGTTCAGTTTTACATTTTTTCCAATATAACTTGGTTGAATAATTACTGATCCTTCCATTTGCACCGATTCGTGCACCATGTTTTCCTTATCATCGTGCATGTAAGAAAGAATGCGGCCGTTGGTAAAAACTGTAGAGTTTTTGTTGCCACAATCTAACCACTCTGTCACTTTTCCTGGTTCAAACTGTGTGCCTTTCGCTTTCATATTTTCCAAAGCATTGGTTAATTGATATTCGCCTTTTTCGGTTATATTATTATCCAATAAATACTGTAATTCAGAACGTAAATAAGCACCATCTTTGAAGTAATAAATACCAATAATAGCCAAGTCAGATACAAATGTTTCAGGTTTTTCTACAAAATCAGTAATTACATTATCGGCATTTACTTTTACTACTCCAAAAGGACGAGGATCTTCCACTTTTTGAACCCAAATAATTCCTTCTTTGCTTCTATCTAATACAAAATCTGCTTTGAATAAAGTATCGGCAAAAACTACCAATACATTTCCATCTAAACTTTCTTTAGCACACATAATTGCATGCGCTGTTCCTAAAGCTTCTTCTTGGTAATAAATACTTCCTTTTGCACCTAATTTTTCGGCTATAGCTATTAAATTATTTTCAACTGTTTTTCCAAAACTAGGACCAATAATAAAGGCAACTTCTTCTATTCCTTTTCCGCAAACTTTTTCTAAATCTTCTATTAGCTTTTGAACAATCGGTTTGCCTGCAACGGGAACTAAAGGTTTTGGAGTGGTTAAAGTATGTGGCCTCATGCGCTTACCCATACCAGCCATAGGTACTATTATTTTCATATTTTTTAGTTATAATTTATTGCAATTATAAAATAAAAATTGGATTTATGGTTTAGGATATTTGAAGCATAATTAATTGATAATATGCATATGTTTTTTTTGCAAACAAGTTTAGATAGCCAAATGTTAAAACACAAATCGCAAGCAAATTCGGGTCAGGGCGAATGAAGTCAATTCGGTCATTTCGAGCATAGTCGTGAAAGGTGCAAGTGTCTCGTCCGATAGCAATCCCCACTTCGCACGACATGAAGGTATGAGGGAAATATGAAATAAACATCAACACAAACGTCATTGCGAGGTACGAAGCAATCTCATATAAGAAACTCTTAACTTGAGATTACCGCACTGGGCTCGCAATGACGTTAAAAACGCCAAAAAACCCAAGATTGCTCTTGGGCTTTTAGGGGTTTTAAATGGTTTGGAGAGTAAACCAACCAAGGATAAAAATTATTTTGAAATAAGTAAATCTGCTTTTATATTAAACTCAGTTGTTGCAATTATATGCGATTGAGGTATGTTATTTTTTGCCTTTATATAACTTTTAAAAGTGATATCTTTGTTTTGTTCATAATACACCTTAAAATTATCTTGCAATGCTTTGGACGGTATTGAAAGATTAAAACTTTTACCAGTAGCATTTGCTGGCAACGCTGCAATAGTATCATTGTTTAAAATAACAACACAAGATTCAATATCACTAAAAGTATAATTAAATGTATCTGGTATTTGGAACAAAACACTTTTTAAATATAATGTTTGTAAATCAATATTATTATTCCCTTTTTCCTCAATAATAGCTTTTATTTCAGAAATTTTAACTGTGTAAAGAGAATCAAATATTTCTCCAGCTTTGGTGCTATCAATATATATTTTATTTTCAAACTGCCTATTTATATTCAGTTTACCTATTTCCTTGCTACAACCTAATGCCGCTATGACTAAAAAAAGCAGCGTTGTTTTTAAAATTGTTGTTTTCATATTATTTTTATTTTGATGGTATATTAACTATTGCTGGATTATTTAAAACTGATTCTGCCCCTGATTCCAATACTACTTTTACAAAATATTTAATTGTTTCATTGCTTTTTATTTCATTGTCATAATAATAAAACTCGTTTGCAGTAAAAGGTATCGTTGTTATTCGTGAAGGTGATTCATTGCTAGCTGACTTATATACTTGAAATGCTAATTTTATTCCTGGAATTTTTTCTGCCATTTCATGATTCCAAGTAAGAAGTACTTTTTTAATGTTAGGATCGTAAACACCTTGTAAATTAGTAACAGCAGGTGCTATACTTTTTGGATAAACACGGCCAGGAATTGAAAAAGACAAAGGTGAAAGCAAACCATTGGTATCTATAGCTTGCAGGCAATATTCATAAACTATTTCTGAATACAAATTGGTGTCTAAATACATTTTTTGTGTAGTTTTTATTGTGTCTAATATATCCCAGTATAAATCATTCTTAAATCTTCTAAGAATGATTGTTTTAACTGCATCAGCACTGCTACTTGGTGTAAAATGGATATTTAATGAGGAGTCAGTCATATCTATTTTTAATGGAACAGGTGGTACTGGTTTAATAGTATCTGGTAATACAATTTTTAGAGGTAAAGAAAATGTTGATTCATTGAAATGAAAATCTAAAGCTGTTGCTTTGTAATACACATTTGGTGTTAATGAATTTAAACTAATGGTATCTGTAAAAATACTGTCTTTACCTGTAATAAAAATTGTGTCGTTTTTGGTAAAACTTTCTTTAATTACCGAAAATTCATGGTCTAATTGATTGGCTTTAAAAATCCTGTATCCCATAAAATCTTTTTCTTTATTTAATTTCAATTTTATTTTTACTATTCCATTTGAATCAACGGAACTATTTGCCCATAAAGGAACAGAAGGAGGAATCACATCAATAAAGATTAACGATACAGCATTTGAACGAAAAACATTACCAGCAGTATCAATGGTTTCTATTAAATAAAAGTTGTTTATTGTGGTATCAAAATCATTGTCATTGTATTCAATAACATTAGGGCTTAGCAAATTTTTATTTAAAGTAGTTAAAAACTTGCCATCTTTTTTATTGTCTCTTCTTATATTAAATCCTTTTAAATCAGTTGGCTTACAAGTTAACTCCCATTTTAAAGTTGCATATTGAATATCAGTTGGTTCTGGGTTTGGAACAAAAATACAAGTTACTGGAGTTCTGTCTCTTGCCATGGCACTTATAGTTCCTATAATCACTTCATCGGCAAAAATGGAGTGGCCAATAATTCTATATACATAGGGTACATACATTACCACGCTAGTATCAGATAATGAACCAATGCTTTTGCCATTCGCATCTTCTTCATTGTCTATTAAAATAATTTGCTTGTTTAATCTATTAAATGTTTGTCCATTATTTTCTGAACGCTCTAAGCTATAACCTAAAATAGGTTGTTCACCAAGCATCCATTTAAACCCAATACTGGTTTCATTTTCGGCTTTGGCAATAGAAACAATTGGCGCATTATTACTTAATATTGCTTGTGCTTCAGCTTCTTTTACTTCTATTTTAAACCTGTTCTGATTACTTGCTAAATCAATGGTATATTTGTACTTTTTGCCTGCAACTACATTTTTATCTACCCAGCGCAAACCCATTGCATTGGCAGTTTGCACATCGCTACAAGAGGCAATGGTTAAAAACAAAAATGACATGTCGTTTTGTGCTTTAGCCATTGTTATGGCTTCAAAACCTGAAACATCTTTGGGTAAGTTTTTGGCATAATCTATTACTAATTCATACCCTGCTGAAAAGTTTTTATATTCTTTTGAAGCTGTATCTTTAAGCATATTTAATCGTGCTTTCCAATCTGCCTTTGTCCAAGGTTTTATAGTAGCTACTGCTTCGTATTTACTGTATTTATTAGTTTTTATTTCTTCAGCTCTTTTTATGGTATAGCCCATATTTATTCCTTCTTTAAATAATTCGTAGCTATCTACCAGCCAGCGAAGTGTAATGCTATCAGCACTGTTTTGTGCAGCTAACCCAATTTTTGAAACATTAGTTTCTTGAGCTATGGCTAAATTTCCTAATAATAGGAATAGTACAAAATAAATTATTTTTATGGTGTGAATTTTAACTATTCTCATATTCTATTAGTTTTTATTAGTTGTAAATGATTTTTGAGGTGTTATTTTCCTAATTGTATTACCATTTTTATCAAGTACATTAACCCATACATTATTTACTTTTTCTTGTAATGTACCTACAAAATAATAAGCTATGTTTTTATCGTAAGGAAATAGGCTTCTAGTCTGTCCTCTATACCATTGTGCACCAATATAATAAATATCATCAGTGCCAACTTGCATTATATGTGTATATTCGGTAAAACTAGATCCACCAACGCTAACAAAATATTTTAAATTAACTTTATAAGTTTTTGTAATAACTAAATCATTTTCAGTAACTTCTATGTTAAAATCTTTCGACAAATCGAAATAAGAACCAAGTTGTAAAGGAGTAAGCCTATCTACTCTATCTGTACCTCTATACATTGCGTATTCTTCTTGTACTTCAAGAAAACCATTCATATCTAAGTCGCCAATATTATTCATATTGTCTTTGTTACTAGCAGAATTAACAGGTTTGCAAATGGTACCATAAGTAAAAGGTACATTGGCCCTAAAGTTAAACTTTATAAAAAGCACTTTTACTGTTATTTGTCCTGCAACTCTACCTGTAGCCCAAAGTGGCTTTGGTCCGCCTGCTTTCATGGCAGCAGCCGCTTTTAATTCAGCATTCAATAAAGACTTAAAACTAACATAAGCACTTGCCCAAGCGGCTATTCCACCTCGTGCATACCAATAATTAAAATCGCTTGATACACATTCAGTAGCATCGTATTGAGCCATGGCTAAATTAATTTCAGCTCCAAGACTATAACCACCGCTAAATGGACCAAATTTAACCTTGTCATTTACATTAAAACCTAAACCAAAGTCAAATCCTTTTCCACCCGTTGCATCTGCCGATATAGGTTCTGGTTTTGCTGTAGCCGCAAATGAAGCATCTATTTTTTCAAGTTCTCTTACAGTATTAGGTTGAAAATTGTTATTGGTAACTAAATTATTACCTGCTCTAAAATACGACCAAGTGTTTATAATTTCGTAAAGTTTAAACTTATTTGGCACTTCAGGTGTACCAACTGTTAGTTGCCATTTGGGTTCTCCTTGTGGTGTTTTATTTTTACTATCAACAAATAAATTTAAAGTAGCTGGTTCAATGGTTTTAAACAAAGCTGGCCCAACAACGGGGTTGCGTATATCTACTTTTACATTTAAGTCGAACAATTCCTTAACAAAATCGTAATTAACTACCATAAATCCTTTTATAGGGGCTTTTTCTCTTTCTACAATTGGAGAACCTACAAAAGTACTTCCAGTAAAACGTAAAAAACTTATTCCTTCAGCATCGGTAAATTGAGCACTTATGGAAGCATCGCCATTAAAAACCCTATCAGATGCATTGTTTACTAATATTGCCATAATATTAAAACCAAAGCTAACTTTACTATCTGGCACAAATTTACTACCCGATAAAGTTTCTTCTACATCGGTTTTGGTATTTGCTACTGTAACTGCATCAAGTCTTGAGGTGTCGCTCATTCTCATATTATACCAAGCTGCCAATCCTCCTCCTTTTAAGCCAATAGGGCCAGATAATGGAATTGCTTTAGCCAACATTATTTTGGCTTGTGCAAACCAATAGGTATACTCTTCGGTACTATTTTCTTTTTTTGCTGATCCAAACCTTAATGAAGCTTGAACCTGATTACTTACTTTAGTAAAGGTGGCATCTACATTACCCATAAAACCATTGCCATAAATGGCATCATTGCTATAAAGCGCTACTGATCCTTTTAATTTTACTGCAGTTAAATTGGCATCAACACTTATGGCACCAATGCTTGCATCAATAAACTCAGGAATATATTTGCTTCCTACTTTTTTTATTCCTCCTTTAATTGCAATGTTAGTTTTGCCACCTATTTTATCATTAAGATTAACCATAACATCAAATTTTACAGAAGCAGCGGCTATATATTTGGAATTTGGTGCAAGAGCTTCGTCTTCAAACGCTACATTGGTAAATGTAACAGGAAAACCATTTGCTTTTTTTTGCGGACTAGCAAAACTAAAAGTGGGTTTAATAAATGTAAACTTCTTTTTCAGCGAATCGTTGTAATTAAAACCAATATTAGTAAAAGCCATACTAAAACTCAATGGTATATCTTTAACTTTTTTCTGAATGTTTAAATTTCCATTTAAATTTACTATTGCTTCATTTTTACCTTTAGCTTTTCTGGTTTTTCCTTTGGTATAAGTTAATGATATAGTAGATGTATTATTTAATACCAATTCTGCTCCATCAAGCAATGATGTTTTAATTTTTACATTGTCTGCAACAGTAATATTTACGTTCATTTTAGCCCCAGACTTAGCAGTTTGGGTTGACCAAGAAGCATTGTATTTAAGAGTGTTTGGTTCTTCTGGAGAGCTGTTTGAAATAGGAAGTACCATTTTTCCATCTATACTCGCCTTGGTAATAGAATTGCTTACAATGGCAATTTCTATTTTATCTAAACTTGCCTGAAAATCGCCTATGTTTCCACTTTGTAAGTTTATAACTGGAGCTGCTTCGGTACCTATCGCCAATTGACCAGTTATTCCTTGTTTGTTAATAATAAATTCCTTCATTTCTATTTCAATGCCAGTTGTATCGGTTGTTTTATTATAGAATTTAGGTAATTTAAATGTGCCTTTTTGCAAATAAAATCCTTTAAAATCCTTTCCTTTAATACCCGTATAGTTAGTTGGAAATATCATTCCGTCTGCATTTCTGGTATCAGAAAAATCAATAGTTAAATTACTAACGGCTAATTCCACCCCTTCCAAACCTTGTATTTCGCAAGGCTTTAAGCTTAAAGCAAGCATCCAATCGTTAAGGTTTGTTATATCTGCTACTGCTGTAGCCGTTACCCGTTCATCAGTCGATTTATCGTTTTCTTCTTTTACTGCTTTTACCCAATTTGTAGGTAGCACCACATCAACAGTAGTTTTCATGTTTTTAAAGCCTTTACAGTCCCATTCAATATAGGTGGCGGGTTGTTTTTGCTCATTTTGAGCTTTAAAATAAATACCATAACTGCTTGCACCAGAATCAACCACGGCAAAATCTTCTAATAATACCAATTTACCTGCACCTTTTGATGGTGATGATATTCCAAATTCAATATCAGTTGCTGCAAATGAAATAATATCTTCCGATTGGTCTTTGGAATAGGGTAAAATGGCAACACCAACTAATGTGTTTTTAAAAGCGGTAAATTGCATTTCAGTAATTGCAATGGTATAACCTAGTAAATTATTTATTCCTAATGGTAGTTTTGGTGCTTCAGAGGTAATAATTTTCTCATTATTTTTATCTAAATCTTGGTTAGCTACTAACTTGGAACTGGCATTGGTTTTTAGTTTTTTATTTAATTCTTTGGCTCCATTTTTATTTATTTTTGATCCACGTTGACTATTTTTTAAAAATTTTGGAATGTCATTTCCATTTTCATCAGTTAAAGCATTAGCAACACCACCAGTAACAGTCATTGAGTTGGTATTAATTGATAAGTTTTCGAATTCAACAGCAATGGGCGTTCTTAACCAAGGAACTACAATAGAACCTTTTCCATTTAAACTGCTTGCTGTGCCAGTTGCTTGTTTTATTAATAGTGAAAACTCATTTATTTTTACAAACTTATTTGTAAAATCGGTAACAGAGTTTGATTTTTTAGCTCCTTTATTTGTTATGTATTTTTTCTTGCCATCACAGTCGGTATACACTATAGAGTCTATCTTTTCTGTTTTTGAAAATGTAAAAAAACTTAAGTCCGAAAAGCCTTTATCACTGCCTGTTTTTTCTCCAATTTGTACTTTTTTTATACTTGTACCTGGTTTGGCGGGAGTATATGAAATTACTTCACAAACATAATCGCCTTCTGCTAGGTCTGTTTTTTTCCAAACGTATACACCTGTATCTTCTAATGTGGTTGTAAAAATAGAATTACCGTCTTTCTTTTTGTTTTTTGCTTTGTAAACGTTAAAATCGTAGGAAATTGATTGCCACTCTTTTTTGTGAGTTACTTGGTTCCAAGTAAATTCTATTCCGCTTATTTTATTATCATAGTTGGCTGTACCCTCATTAAAAGGTAAGGTAACTACAGCTTCTTTTTGGTTTGAAGGAGTTATAATAAATTTACCTTTTTCCGAATAACCTCGCGTATCTGTTACTAAAGGACTTACACTTCCTGGGTTTACTGGCGTAGCAACTTTTTTACTTCCCACAGGTATTCCTCCAAATCCACTTCTTGTTGCATAAACTACCCATTTAAATTCTAAATCAGCAGCATAGGATGGATTAAGTTGAGATAATTTTAATGTATATCTATTTCCATATATATTATCTGTTGAAGAAAATATTGTTCCATCTTTTTTTAATATGATTAATTTATATTTAACTTGGCCAACAAAATTTCTTACATGGCTCCATTTAAATTCAATTCCATCATTTAATGCAATATTGGCACTAATTTTTTCATTGTCTAAATAGTTTTCAGGTTCGGGCTCCATTACTTTAAGAGGTGTATTTGTGGGAGTACTTCCACTTGTTACCGATGATGTAGGATTGCCTACTCCACTTGATCTATTTAAAATACTAAATACAGTAAGTGGAGAGTATCCTTTGTTTGGATCTGCATTTTTACCTACTGGATTTCCTTCTCCATCCACAGCTCTTACACGCCATGCATATTTGTACGATGTAATACCATCCACCTTTCTTTTATTGAATTTTACTGATGCTTCTGTCCAATTATAAACAATAGTATTAACATCTTCAGATAAGATTGGAACCTTGCCAGTTACTTGAATATCAGATAAACCTGGATCTATTTCAAATACTTCTAATTTATATTTTAAAATTCCAGTAAAATTGGTTATCGGAGTCCAAGAAAAGTTTATAGGAGTTATGTTATCATTATAAAATATAGTATTTGCTTTAGGACTATTGGCAATTGGTTCACTGTGCTCTGCAATATTAAAATTGTTACATATTTGTGGTCCAACAGATTTGAACCCCTTAAAACTATTCCTTTCATACAATTGAACACATATTTCGTAATTAGAAGCAGGAATTGAGAATGGAGATGCAGGTAATAGCTTTCCGCTTGTAATATCAATTAATGAATTGTTAATTGTAAAAGATTGTTCTGTCCATATATCTCTTAAATTAATAGTAGTTACACCTGGTCCTACTTTAAACTCGGCAACACCTTCTAAATTAGATGTTATTGCATTTTGCCCGCCCTTAGTAACTGTAACAAGAATTTTTAAAGGAAACGATTGAGAAACAGATCGGTTGGATACTTTTATGGTAATAGGTGAAGGAGCATTTAGCCAATCTAATGGTCTCTGTGGAGGATTAGTTAGCATTGTCATATTCATAGTTAGTGTCTGTGCATGCAAACTGACAATTAGAAAACCATTAAATAATAAAATTGATAATAATTTAACTACTTTTTTGTTTTTTATTGAAAATATCATAATCTATCTATTGTAAAAATGGGGTGTTTAAAATGTGTAATTTGCAAATAACCTGATTGAACTTTCAGTATTGGCAATGCCAGGTTTAATATTGCCATACTTTAGTAAATTTATAGTTGTATTTGTGCCAAGATTTAATTTTTTCAATAGTTTGTAGGAAAAAGTTAATGTATTTGTAAAATTAAAGTCGGGCGTGCCTTCAATTTGTTTTGTTTGAATGCCACTAAATCCTAAACCAACATTGGCTTTCTTACTTTTCCCTAAAACGTAACTGGCATTAATTGATGCCATATTAATTTTAAGTGTACCTAAGAAAATTGTATTTTCGGCTATTGTGCCTGAGGTAGAAAGCGTTAGCGGAATTTTTAAAAAATTAAGCGAGTAGCCTAAAGTGGTAGTTGTGGTTATATTATTTGAAAAATTACCACTTACTAAATTAAAGTCTTCAAACTCATTTTTGAAAAATGAAAACATAATTACATGATTAAATTTTTTTCGAAGAATAGTGTAACTCGTACTTATTCCATAACTACTAAAAATGTTTTGTATTCTTAATGTATCATTTGCTACATTATTCTGCATTCCAAAATTAGCGTACATCAAATTAATCATCCAATTGGAGGTTGGCATTAAAGTTAAGTTGGCCGAGCCAATAGTTTGGGTGTTAACAGCTACCTTTTTTGCAAAAAAATTGTCTTTTCTTACACCAATAGAGCCATTTAAAGATACCCTACTTTTAAATAATATAAAATAAGGCTCTACTAACCATTCTATTCGGTCGCTTTGAAAAAACGGATAACTCAATGTTCTATAATCGGGCGAATAGGCTCTTCCGGTAGTTGTAAAGCCCCAATAATTTCCTTTGAAACCAAACGAACCATTAAAAGCAGCTCCATAACTACTTGAAAAACGTGGCTTAAAAAGGCTCTTTATTATTGGGTTGATACTTAAAGTAAATGAATCAGATTCTAAAGAATTAATTTTTATATTATTTGAATATGCAGAAAGTGCTAATTCACTTTTAATAAAAAACTTTTTAAAAAAAACCAATTTGTTTTCAACCGAAACAACCACATTTTCCTGTGGTAGAACGCCTAGTGAATTTACAGTTGCATAATTTACAATATCATCGTGTTTAACTAAATTAATGTAAAAATTTGATTTTTCTTCTTCCCCTAGTCCTATTTTTCCTCCAAAAGAGGTACGTTGATAGGAGCCTATTACTCTATTTATAGAATCGCTGCTGATACCTCTTTGCGAAATACCATAAAAACCTGCTGCTCTAAATCTTTTGGGTTTCCAATCAAATCCAACTCCAAATATAGGTAAATCGCCACAAGTTAATTCTGAATATTTAGGAACTTGAGTACCTAGGTTTATTTGAAGTTTTCCAAAAGTAGGGCTAAATGATAATTGATTATAATTGTTAAGTAAATCTCTTAAATTAAAATTGGAAGGTATTGGACTGTTTAAATTTTCACTTCCCTTTTGCTGTAAAATATAAGAAAAAGAAAATGGCAATGAAAATTTACCATAAGAAAATGTAGTATATGCTGCAATACGTGTAAATGAATTTGGCCTAGAAGGCCTATATAATGTATCGTTCGATTGATATAGAAAAAAATCTTGAGATAAATTTATCCCTCCTGTAACTTTAAACTTACTTTTTGACTTAGAATCTTGTCCATATACATTAATAAATAAAAAACTAAATAAAATGAGAGGAAAAACTACAATTAATTGTGTGTTTTTATAAAAAGTATAAATATGCTGGAGTATAAATTTCTTCATAATTTCTTACAAAGAATATAGTATACTTATTATATTTTTAACATTTGGGACGAAACCATTATTTTTAGGGACAGAAATTTCAATTATTTTAAATTCAAACTACTTAGCAAATTTTCTCTATTCTTTTTGCCTATGGGAATCTCTATATCTAATATAATTATACTGTTGGATTTTATTTCAGAGATAAAATTTTTGTTTACCACATACGACCGATGAGCTTGAATAAAAGTTTGGTGAGGTAACAATTCTAAAAACTTCTGTAACGTATTTCGTACAATAATTTTTTTATTTTGTAAATGTAATTCTATATAATTTTTAAATGACTCAAAATAAATTATATCTGAAATTACTATTTTTTTATAATTGGAATTTATTTTAATAAATAAATGGTTCTCATTGTGCATTAATTCATGCTCTTCTGTTTTATTTTCAATGCTATTATTAGGTAAAAACTTAGTGTAGTTTTTAATGGCTACTTCTATAGCTGTATAAATGTCTATTTTTTTAACAGGTTTAACTAAATAAGCTGATGGATGCGTATAAGCTGCCTTTTTAATGGTTTCAGCATCGCTATAAGCCGAAATAAAAATAAACGGAATTTTGTATTTTGTATTTATTTGTTCAGCAACCCAAATTCCATCTTTTTCTTTACTCAAGTTTATATCTAATAAAACTAAATCAGTTTCATTATTTTCAAGAAAACTGATTGCTTCTTCCGCATTTATAGCATCGCCCGATACATGATAACCTAATTCTGTAACATAATCCTTTAATAAATCGAGTGTTATAAATTCATCTTCTACTATTAATATTCTTAAATTATTATGCATAAAGTTTAATTTTTAAAATCGAAAATTATCTGAACACAAGTTCCTTTTTCACTACTAGTAATATTTACAATTCCTTTTATTTGTCGGGCTAAGCCTTTTAATAGTCCCATACCTAAAGTTTTATTAAAAGAATCACCCTCATTATTTGAAAAACCAATGCCATTATCACACACGCTTAAATTTACTTTGTTATCTTTTAGTATACAATCAATTTCAATTTTGCCATTACTTCTGTTTTCAAAAGCATGTTTATAACAATTTGTTATTAACTCATTAACAATTAATGCTACCGAAATGGCGTAATCAAAATTCATTATAAAGTCATCAACTTTTGTAATAATTTCTATAGATTTTTCTTCAAAATTATTAGTATCAACAATATTTTTGATTAATAAATTGAGGTAATTGTTAAACTGCACTCCACTTGCTAATTCTGATTGATGAAGGTTTTGATGAACTAATGCAATTGAAAACACTCTATCCTGTCCTTCTTTAATAATTTGCTTTACTTTTGGGTCATCGGTTTTATTTATTTGTTTTTCAAATAAACCCGAAATTATTTGCAAATTATTTTTAACCCTATGGTGCAATTCTTTTAATAATACCTCTTTTTCTAGCAATGATTGTTCTAATAAACCTTTTTGTTTTTCTATAACTTTATTGTCCTTCTTAATTTTTTGGTAAACTATAAAAGTAATTACTAATAATACCAACATGCCAATAATAATGGCATTTCTAGTGTTTTTTCCAAGTGTACTATCATCTTGAATGGTTTTTAGTTTTTCATTAAACACTTCGGATTTTACTTTCATTTCTGATTGCCAAAGTTTTCTTTTATCATTTCTAGTATTAAGGCTATCTTGAATTTGATTTACAAGTTTTAAATATTTGAATGCATTGGAAAAGTTTCCTTTCCATTCGTAAAAAACCATGCTATTTTTATATAATTCAATTGGTTTAAAAAACATTTTTGAACCTTCTTGTTCAATTTTTTTTGCTAAATAGACGGATCGGTTTAACAATTTTTCGACTTCATTATATTGCCTATTACCTAACTTTATCTGAATTATAATTTGAAGAGCATCAAACTCACCAATTATCATGGCTTTGTTTTTTAAATCAATATTTTTAATTAAAAACTTTTGCCCAATGGAGAGATAAAGTGAACAAATTTTATGTTTCCCTAGGTTTTGAGCATATTTAGCAATATTTAAAGCCGAAAAACCATACCAATATTTATTTTCCCAAAATTGAACATTTGAAAATCTTTGATGATGCTTTGTAAATTTGAAAATTTTATAGGCGTAAATCATTGAAAGATTATATTTTTTTTGTTTAGCATAAATTGCCTCTATTAAGTTCATAGTTAAAACGAAAAAAAATTCTCTCATTTTTACTTTTTTTTCTAACATTAATAAGCATTCTAATGATTTTTCATAATCACCTACTTCATAAAAATTTCGCCCTACTTCATTTAAAATCCAATCCAACCCATAATTTGTAAAATCATTTAGATTAGAATTTTTTACACTTTCAAAAATATTTAGATATTGATAATATAATTCTTGTTCTGATATTAAATTTTCGCCATATAAATTTAATGTTGATTTAAAGTTTGTAACTACTATTTCTGCTTTTAAGTTATTTTTTTTAGAAATTTTATACATTAAATCAGTATACTTTTTTCTTTCAGAGAATTCTAAATTAAATATATCATTTATTCTAAAACATAAATAGAATAATGCTTTATTATCTCCAATTTTTTCTAATTCTGATTGTATAAAATTACATTCGTTTTTACCAAATTTTTTAATTTTATCGCTCGAAAGAAATGCTATTCTTTCTTCAGTATTTTTCAATTTTACAAACGAATCAATTAAATTATTTTGTGCAAATGAATAATTGAAAATTAACATGAATAGGTAAAGTAATTTACTTTTCATTATTTATATTTTTTGGCGAAAATATAATAAAACAATGGTTTTTAAATTGAGTTCTTAAAAGTATCATTCATTGATAAAAACAAAAAAACGCCACAAGTTTTTACAACATGTGGCGTTTAATAATTACAGAAAGTTTTAGCTAATCAGCTTTACTGCCAAGCATTAAAAATTCATTTACTACAATTTCAGTAACATAACGTTTTACGCCATCTTTGTCAGTATAATTGCGGTTGCTCAATTTACCTTCAATGGCAACTTCGCTACCTTTTTTCAAATACTTGGCGGCTATGTCTGCTTGCTTGCCCCATACTGTTAAATTGTGCCACATGGTTTCTTTTACTTCTTTTCCATTTTCATCGCGGTAACTTTCGTTGGTGGCTAAACTAAATTTTGCTAATTTTTTTCCATTTGTAGTTTCTTTTACTTCTGGGTTTTGGCCTAAGTTACCAATTAAGCGGATGCTGTTTCTTAAATTGTTCATACGTGTTTTTTTTGTTTTTTAAATGAAATAATAAATTTGAACTTGTTGTTGACCATACGTTTCAATTTTTTTTGTAAATCAACACTGCAAAGATGTAGCAGTTCCCAAACCCGATTCGTATATTATCCATTTAGTTCCGTTAATAACCGTATTTATCCGTTTGCAATCGGAAAATATTTATTTATATTGCACTTGTAAATAATTGATTTAGTACTATAAAGAAGTTGAAATGATTGTAAGATGAAGCTAAAGCAAAAAAGGAATTTTATTTAATTAACAGTTGCTTAAAAGCAACTGCAATGGATTTTGTTACTGAATATTTGATAAATGAGAGTAATTTTCTGTTGCAAAAGCATCTATTGCAGTTGCTTTTAAGCAACTGATAAAAAGAAAGTATACAAATTGGCTTTAGCCAAATAAATTAAAAAAATGAGTTGGGTAAGAGTTTATATGCACATGGTATTTTCTACTAAAAATAGGGAACCATTTTTAAATTCAGCTGAATTAAGAAGAAATGTTTTTGAGCATATTAAAAATAATGCAGAAGAAAAAGGAATATGGCTTGATTGTATTAATGGTTATCAAGAACATGCCCATTGTCTTATTTCACTGGGCAAAGAACTAACCATAAGCAAAGTTGCTCAGCTAATAAAAGGTGAATCATCTTATTGGATTAATCAACACAACCTTACTTCTGAAAAATTTGTTTGGCAAGATGATTATTGGATTGTAGGAGTAAGCGAAAGCCATCTTGAATCAGTAAGAAAATACATACATAATCAAGAATTACATCATTCAGTCCATTCATTTGAAAGTGAAATAAATGGTTTCATGGAAAAGTATGGGTGGACTTTTTTAAAAGTGAAATAATAAATATATGGAAGCAAAAACATGTGCCAGTTGTGGCGAAGTAATTAAAGGCAGAATTGACAAAAAATTTTGTGATGATGCATGCCGAAGTAACTATAACAATAAATTGAATAGTGATACCAGTGCTTTAATGAAAACAATCAATAATGTATTGCGAAAAAATCGAAGAATATTAGAAAGTTTGATTCCAGCTGAAGAAGGAAAAACAAAAATCACTTTAAAAAAATTGCAAGAAAAAGGTTACAATTTCAGTTATCAAACCCATACTTATACCACCAAAGCGGGTGCAACCTATGTGTTTTGTTACGAGTATGGATATTTACCTTTAGAAGGAAATATGTATATGTTGGTTAAAAGACTGGAGAGTTAATAACATAATTGTAAATTACATTTACAAAAAAGATAATTATATTTGAAACATGGATGCTTTAATAAAACAAAAAATATCAAGTCTTAATCAAGCTGACAAATTGGAAATCATGGAATTACTATGAGTGAATTTAAGGGAATTTCATCCAACAGATGATGTTAAATAATTCCATATTGAAGTTTTGAAGAATAGAATAGCTAATTTTAGAACCTCAGAAAAAACTCCTAAACCTTGGACCGAAGTAAAGAAGAAATATGAAGATTGTTAATCAACTTCATTCATTCATTTGTAATTAGTGCTAGTCGAAATCCTGATTATATTTTAAAGCGTATAATTTAATTAAAAATGCTCAAAAACATCACCCGTTTTCTACTTTCCATATTTGTAATTATTAATATTGTTGCATGTTTTCATGCTTATAAATTCACTCATTTTGATGATTCAATTACCCAAAAACCAAAGGACCCAAAGGAATTATCCATTACTGGAAAATTGAAAGCTTTGGTTTTTGGAGTGAGTATTCCAAGACCATTGAGCCATTTTTCTCCCAATATTCCTTTTGAAGAAATTACACTTAATAGCAACAGAAGTATAAACTGTTGGTTGATGAAAACAGATAGTGCTAAAGGAACTATTATACTTTTTCATGGTTATGGCGGACAAAAAAGTAAAATGTTAGATAAAGCACATGTGTTTCTAAAATTGGGTTACAATACTTTTTTTAGTCGATTTTATGGGCGCAGGAAAATCGGAAGGAAACCAATGCACCATTGGGTTTTATGAAGCCGAACAAGTAAAAACAGCTTACGATTATTTGACAAATAAAGGCGAGAAAACCATTTATCTTTTTGGAACTTCCCTAGGTGCTGCCGCAATTATGAAAGCACAAAACGATTATCAACTTCATATAAAAGGAATCATTATTGAATGCCCTTTTGGAACCATGCTACAAACTGTAAAAGCTAGGTTTAAAACCATGCATGTTCCGAGTTTTCCAATGGCGCATTTATTGGTATTTTGGGGCGGAGTTATTAATGGATTTTATGCTTTTAAACATAACCCGAGTGATTATGCCAGCAATATAAAATGCCCAATATTATTATTTTACGGACTAAAGGATGAAAAGGTTTCAATGGAGGAATCGAACCAAATTTTCGAGAATTTGAAAGGCGCTAAAAAACTAGTTACCTTTCCAAACGCTGCTCACGAAAATTATTTAAACAAATATGAAGATGAATGGGCAAAAGAAGTGAAAGAATTTTTGAAGTAAATAAACCTTAATTACCCTCGTTATCTTTCTTAATCATCATGGCTTGGATTTGTTTTATGGTAGCTTCCATACCATTAGGGCTTCCATCTAAGAAAATAACATTTCCTTTTCCATATTCAGCAAAGTTTTTAACTGCTTCAGTCCACATACTAAACAAAATTACGTTCGTGTCTAAGTTAGCTTGTTTCATTTCTTCAGCCGCATTCGACATACCTTTTGCCACTGCTTGGCGGAATAAAGCAACTCCTTCTCCACGTAGTAAAGCTGCTTGTTTTTCAGCTTCTGCCGATATTTTAATGGCGTTACCTTCGGCTTCAGCCGCTTTGGTTTTGGTAATCAATAAAGCTTGTCCTTCGTTTTCGGCAGCGGCTTTTAAATTATTGGAGGCAACTACTTTGCTCATACTTTCAATAATGGCTTGGTCAAAAGTGATATCGTTTATTTGTAAATCTTGTAAATGATAACCCCAAGTAGAAAGGGTATGATCAATTTGGTCTTTCACAAAGTCAACAATTTCTTTGCGCGAAGCCAATACTTCTGCTTGTTTTTTTGAAGCCACAAAAGCACGGATGCTTCCTTCAATAGTGCGAATAAGTGCTTGCATCAAATCTTTTTCACTAAAAAACTTAAAGGCTACTCTTTGTATGGTATCATCTTCTTGATCCATTACACTGAACAGCAACATGGATTTAAAATACACATTGGCCTGATCAATGGTTACTGCTTGAAACTCTAATTCTACCGAACGGTTTTGAATAGAAATGCGTTTGTAAACTTGCTCAATTAAAGGAATTTTGACATTTAAACCCGGTTGCATAATGCGTTTGTATTTACCAAAAATAGTTATTACAGCCACTGTTCCTTGTTGAACTGTTTGTAATGCAGTTAGTATTAAAAAAACAATTACTGCTATGATTATAATTATCGTGTACATTTTTTTAAAATTATTTATTCAATATTAATATAATTTGTTAATTTAAACGTTGGGTTTATAAATTTAATAATAAATTATTCTTGTTTTATAAAACAAATTATTAAAAATAAAGTTTAAAACGGAAATCAACCTTTAATCAAAAAAAGTGTAATTTAAGAACTTACTGTTTATTTATAATATTAAAAGTGTTTACTATTGCACCGCAAAAACTAATTACCCCAATGAAATTTTTATTAAAATCAATTTTTATTTATTCAACATTTTTACTTTTTTTTCCTAGTTATATTAAAGCCCAACAGCCCAACAAATCAGTTTTAAGCGGCTACGTGCGCGATTCAAAAACAGGTGAAGAACTAATAGGTGTTACAGTTTTTATAAAAGAAAACGGAAAAGGAACTGTTACAAATGAATATGGTTATTATTCCATAACTTTATTACCTAACACTTATACTGTTACAATAAAATATGTTGGATACAATACCATCAATCAAAGTGTTAATTTAACTACTAGTTTAAAAACTAATTTTGAATTAGTGCCACTAACTAAAGAATTAAAAACAATAAATGTAGTTGGAGAGAGGAAAGATGAAAATATAAAAACTACCGAAATGTCAACCAACAAGTTAGACATGAAAACCATTACTAAAATTCCGGCATTGTTAGGTGAAATTGATTTAATAAAAAGTATTCAATTATTACCAGGCGTAAGTACTGTTGGTGAAGGTGCATCGGGCTTTAATGTTCGTGGTGGCAGTATTGATCAAAATTTAATATTATTAGATGAAGCACCAGTTTACAACTCATCGCATTTATTTGGTTTCTTTTCAGTTTTTAATCCTGATGCGGTAAAAGATGTAAAGCTTTTTAAAGGAGGAATAAATGCTAAGTATGGAGGTCGTTTGGCATCAATTTTAGATGTAAGATTAAAAGAAGGAAATAAAAAGCAATTTGCAGCACAAGGTGGAGTTGGAATAATATTTTCGAGATTGACACTTGAAGGACCAATTAAAAAAGGAAAAGGATCTTACATAATAGCTGGTAGAAGAAGTTATGGCGATGTGTTAGCAGCTCCTTTTTTAGCTGGGAACAAAGATTTTGATGGGCTACAATTATACTTTTACGATTTGACTTTAAAAGCAAATTACAGTTTAGGAAAAAGAGATAAAGTTTTTTTATCAGGTTACATGGGTAGAGATGTTTTTGGTGTTGCTTCTTTTGGTTTCAATTGGGGAAACCAAACTTTAACTGCTAGGTGGAACCACGAAATTGCCAATAAATTATTTAGTAATACTACAGCATTTTATAGTAATTACGATTATGGAATTGGAACGGAGGAAATTGGAACAAGAGAAGGGTTTAAATGGACTTCTAGAATAATAAATTATAGTTTAAAGCAAGATTTTACATGGTATCCAAATTCTAAAAATACTGTAAATTTTGGTGGTCAAACTTTATACTATCAGTTCAAACCAGGAAATGCTAGTTTTGTAAGTGGTGGTGTTAAACAATCAATTGATTTACCTTTTAAATACTCACTCGAAAATGCATTGTATGCATCCAACGATCAAATAATTAGTAGCAGAGTTTCATTAAATTATGGATTAAGGTTTTCTACTTTTCATTATTTAGGCAATGGTGAAAAACGATTTTACAGCAATGAATATACTGATTTTGGAAGAAAATTAATTGCTACCGAAAAATACGATGACTTCGAATCGATGCAAAACTATTATAACTTCGAACCAAGGTTTGCAGCTAAATATGAGTTAAACTCAAGTAGTAGTTTAAAAGCAAGTTACATGCGCACTTCGCAATACATTCACTTAGTTTCTAATACTGCAGCCTCTATTCCGCTCGATGTATGGACACCAAGTACCAACAACATTAAACCACAAATAAGCGACCAAGTTGCTATTGGTTATTTTAAAAACTTTAAAAATACCAAAAACGAGTTTGAAATATCGGTTGAGACTTACTACAAAACCATGGAAAACCAAATTGACTACATTGATGGTGCCGATTTATTGTTGAATCCAAATATAGAAGCCCAACTTTTATCGGGTAAAGGACGTGCTTATGGATTGGAGTTTTTTGTGAAAAAGAATTCTGGAAAACTAACCGGTTTTGTTAGTTACACTTTAGCAAGAACCGAACGCCAAGTAGAAAGGGTAAATAACAACGATTGGTACCCTACTCGATTTGACAAATTGCATAATTTAAATTTAGTAGTTAGTTACGATTTAAATAAACGTTGGACATTAAATAGCAATGTAGTTTATGGAAGTGGAACACCTGTAAACTTGCCAACCAATAAATTTATTTTTGAAGGATTAGGTGTACCTCATAATCCAAATGCACCAAGAAATAATATTAGAATTCCTGATTTTTTTAGGGTTGATTTAACGGCATCGATAAAAAGCAAAGACAGGGTGCAACCAGCTGCTATGCCTACCAATTTCTTTAAAAGAATGAAATATACTTACGAGTGGGAAATAATTTTTGGAGTATATAATTTACTTGGTCGAAAAAATGCATTTGCGGTTTACCCAAGGGTTGATAATAAAACTACAGGCACTGCCGAAATGGTTCAGTTTTCATTATTTGCAGTACCTATTCCTGCATTTACTTATAATTTCAAGTTTTAATTTTTAATTACAATTTTTATGAAAATAAATAATAAAATATATTTTATAATTTTTCTTACTTTAATTTTTACTTCGTGTGTTGAAAAATTAGACCTAGATGCCGGGCAAGGAGAAAGCCAATATGTAGTAGAGGGAACAATTGTATACGACCCTTTAGATCCTAATAAATTAATTAAAGATACCATAAAAATTTCAAAATCGATTGGGTATTTAGATAATGGAAAAGCACCTTTTGTAAATGACGCTACAGTTTTAATTATTGATTCTACAGCAGGTTCGTTTTTTGTAGATACTTGCGTTTTTAAAGGAAATGGTAATTATGTTCCTACTAAATTAATTCCTCAGCCTAACCATTCGTATTTAATGCTTATTAGATTTTCAACAGGCGATACCGTCATTTCATTTTCTAAAATTAACAGACCGTGTTTTTTTCCTAACGACAGTTTGTATACTACTGTTTTAAACGATGAAAGTTTAGGACGAAATGGACCAGGTGGACCATTAAAATCTGGCTGGGGTTATGTAGAATTGAGAGCAACCGACCCAGCAGGATTGGGCGATAGTTATAAATTAAAATTTTCGGTAAAAAGAAACCCTGTAAATACCAATCCATATTTTACCGAAAGTAATGGATTTACTGGTTGGAGTTATTACAACAGAATAGATAATTTAACTTTGGTAAGCGAATCAACCAATGGCGATAATTCGCCTAATGCAAATTTACCACAAGAAGCTCCTTTTAATTTCCCTGTAGCCAGGGCAATTAATGTGGTGGAGGATGATATTTCATTGAGGCCTGCCTATTATCCTGGCGATTCAATAAAAGTAGAAGTTTATAGTATAACGCGCGAAAATTTATTTTTTTATGTGCGATTAAAAACAGAATTAACCAATGGAACTGGTGGCGGATTTTCAGGTTTATTTGCCACTCCCGTATCAAATATTCCATCAAATATTTTTGCCTATGGCAATTCAAAAATTAAAGTTTTAGGTTGGTTTGGTGCAGCGCATAAAATAACAGCTACCACCAAAATGACTGATTTTGATTTTAATAAAAAATAATTAATTCAATATATTAAACCAAAAAGGCAACTGAAAAGTTGCTTTTTTGGTTTTAGCCCATAGTTGTTTAAGCCATTCCTCCTCGCCTGCAATTTCGGCCTTTACAGCCATTTCTTGCCTTTAAATTAAAATAGATTTATTATTATTTTTAATTTATATCCATTCAATTTATAACAGATTAAAGAATTTTCATTTGTAAAATTTATCAACTTTCATAAATATTTTTTTTTAAATAGTTTAAAATCATTAACATTGATTTTTAAAATTAATAAAAATATGAAAATAAAAATTACAGTATTAATGTTTTTAATAAGCATTTTTAATTTAACACTTAAAGCACAGCAATTACTAACAGAAAATTTTGATTATGCTCCTTCAACTCCTTTAACAGCTAATAATTGGCCTCAAATTGGAGCAACTGCAACTTTACCAATTACTGTCTTAACTTCAGGGTTATCGTATTCGGGTTACACACTTTCCAATATTGGCAGATCGGTAAGGGTTGATTCTACTGGGCAAGATGTTTACCGCGATTTGTATAACAATACTACTTCGGGTAATTTATACACTGCATTTATGCTAAATGTTTCGAGTGCTACATTAACAGGCGATTATTTTTATGCTTATTTGCCACAAAATTCTACTTCTAATTATACAGGTCGATTGTTTTTAAAGGCAGCTAGGGTTTCAGGATATTACTTTATTGGAATATCGAAAGGAGCTATAGGGGTTGCAGAAACTGTAACTTATAGCACCGATAGTTTTCAAACAAATACTACTTCGTTGGTGGTTTTAAAATATCAGTTTAATACAGGAACAACGCCAAACGACAGTGTATTTTTGTATAATTTTAATGGCATTATCCCTTCAACTGAACCAAATAGAAGTGTTGCTGCAACAATTGGTGGAACTACTTTAGATGCAACAGCACTTGGAAGAGTAGCTTTAAGACAAGGAACAAATACTAGTGCGCCTAGGTTATTTATTGATGGAATTAGAGTTGCTAATACTTGGGCCGATTTATTCAATGCCACCAATAATTTAATACAACCTTCTGTTTTTACTCCTTCTGTTTTTAATACAACTACTACTACTACCAATATAACTTGGAATAAAAATACAAATTATAACGATACTTTTATGACTACCTTGGTTTTTGTAAAAGCACTTTCTCCCATTAATATTGGAAATCCTACTTTGTCTGACAATGCATATACTGCAAATTCTAGTTTTAGTTCAGCTAATTCGTTTTACCAAAACGATGGTGCAGCTAAATGTTTATACAATGGCGATGGAAACACAGTAGCTGTTACTGGCTTTAACCCCAATACTTTGTATCATGTTACAGTAATGGTGGTAAGAAATGCAGATAGCTTATACGCATCACCTGCTTCAATTAGTTTTACAACCGTTTCTTCTGCACCAAATCCAATTTCAGGTTTAACCTTTACTAATATTGCTCAAAATAGTGCAACTGCAAGATGGAATAAACCAACTGCTTACAATAATGCAAACCATACCATTGTTGTTTTTGCTAAACCAACATCAACTATTAACTTAGGTACACCCAATACCAATCCAAATTTAATTACAGCCGATTCAAATTTTGCAGGAAATGGTTCAAAATTAGCCATTGATACAGCAGCTATTTGTATATACAAAGGTGATTCAACATTTGTAAATATTTCGGGTTTAAATCCTGCAGTAACATACCATGTTACCGCATTTGCTATAAACAATAATGATTCAAGTTATTCTGTAAGAGTTTCCGGTTCGTTTTTAACCAATGGCTTGGGTCCTGCTCCAGTGCTTACACCTACTTTTTTAGCACTTTCAAATACAAGTGCAAGAATTGGATGGACAAAAAATACTGGATACAGCAATGCAGGTTTTACAACCTTGGTTTATTTAAAACAAACAACTGCAGTTACGCAAGGAACTCCAAGCAATGGAATAACAAATGAAATACCAAACGATAGTTTTGGATTAGGTTCTAAATATCAAAATGATTCAATGGCATTTTGTGTATTGAAATCAGATACAAATTTTATAGTAGTAAATAATTTGAGTTCATTAACACAATATCATGCATTAATTTATGTTGTTAGAGACTTAGATTCAGTGTATTCGAATTCGAGTATAGTAAGTGGAACAACAAAAGCTCCTGCACCCTTAAATGTAGATAGTGTTTTATTTACAGGATTAACTACTTCAACTGCAAGAATATCTTGGAAGAAACCAACTTCTTATTCAAATTTAACCAATACTACTTTGGTATTTGTAAAAGCAGTTTCGACTATTAACCAAGGCACTCCTTCTCGAAACTCTGCACCAATACAACCAAGTACAAATTTTACTAGCACTTTTAGTACCCGTTATCAAAACGATACGGCCGCAAAATGTGTTTTTAATGCAGATACAAATTTTGTAACTATTACAAATATTAATAGCTTCACTACTTACCATGTATTAATTTATGTAGTGCGCACTGCCGATTCTACTTATTCAGTTCCTGGTGTTATTGGTTCAGGCTCTGCTTTGCCTTTTGTTTCTGCATCTAATTATACTATTAGCCAAATAAATAAGGTAAATACTGTTACTGGTGTTCCCGATTCAAACAATGTAAGAGCTAACTTAAAAGGAATTGTTTATGGAATAAACCAGCGAAATGCAGCGCAAGGAATTCAATTTCTATTAAAAGATAATACAGGTGGTATTACTGTTTTAAATACAGCTACTTTAGGATATACACCAACACAAGGAGATAGTATTTCAGTAACTGGTATAATATCATCAAATAGAGGATTATTAATTATAACTACTTTAGATAGTTTAACAGTTTTAGGATCAGGCAAATCAATTAGTTCTCCATTAATAGTAACTAGATTAAATGAAGCCAGTGAAAACAATTTAATTCAATTAAACGGAGTTAAATTTTTAACTAAACCATTTGGAACCAATTGGCAAGCCAACCAAACCTATCAAATATTAACATCTACAAACGATACTTTTGTAATTAGATTGTACCAAACAAGTATTTTAGGTAATGTTCCATTTCCAGTAAGTGATTATTTTAATGTAATTGGATATGGATCTCAGGTATCAAATAATACTGCGCCATTTACATTTTCAGGTTATCAAATATTACCTAGAAGCTCAAGCGATATTATTCCATTTTTTCCGATAACTAGGTTTAATTTTACTAGCCATACCAATAGCGATATTGTTGAAATTAAAGGCGATCCAACTCAAGTATTGAATTTAAAATGGACAAAAAGTGCAAACGATATATCTATTGCACCAGTTACATATAATATATTATTAGATACTTTAGCAGGTAATTTCAGAAATCCAATTGCATCTTATATTTCTAAAAATAGCGGAGCAGATTCATCGGTTTCTTTAACTTATGCTCAATTAAGAACATTGTTAAATTCGTTAGGTTTTGTTAACTCTCAAACAGCTACAATTAAATTTAGGGTTACTGCTAGTTCAGGTCCGTTTACAGCTTTATCCGATACCCTATTTTTATTTTTAACTTTAGGAAATGGATTAAGTATTAACAATAGCAACGGCAATAATTTAAATGTATATCCAAATCCATTTACTAATAATATAAGCATACAAATGCCTAGCAATACAGCTAAAAGTGTGGATGTAGAAATAGTAGATATTACTGGTAAAATTATTTATAGCGAAAATGTTTTAACAAATTCATTGAACGAAGTAAATGTGAATACCAATGCCTTAACAAAAGGAATTTATATTTTAAAAGTACTTAACGATAACCAAGTATTTACCAAAAAGATAATTAAAGAGTAACATTTTAAATTTAAAAAAAAAGAGGCTGATTTTTAATTAAACAGCCTCTTTTTTGTTTTTATTTGCTTTTGATAATAACACTTACTATTTTTTAAAAATGATTAAAAAAATTATAATTTTAACAATTGAATTTTTCAAGTTTACTATAGTAAACGCCCAGTTTGTAACACCTTTAGAAGGAGATTATTTAAATTACACCGATATAATTTTTGAAGTAGACCAAATTGATGAAGCCAATAATTATTCATTTACTTTTTATGAGTGTAATAAAAGAGGTGAAAATTGTAAGGAAATAAAAAATGTAAAGTCAAAAATTAGAGCAATAAAAGTATTTAGTTTTTTTAATTTTAATAAAACTTACAAATGGAATTTTATTGCTTTTAAAAATAAAACGGAAATATATAAATCAAGATCAATTACCTTCCAAACTGGCAATAGCCCATTACTTGATTCAAATATTCAAAAATGGGAATGGACTGTAAAAAACAAGAAAAGAAAAAACGGAATTTTATTAATTGATGGGCTAAAACTAGCATTAAACATGCAAGGCAAACCAGTATTTTATTTAAATTATAATTTTGACCATACAGTAAGAGATATAAATATAACTAAACAAGGAACAGTTACTTTGGTTGATAATAGGTTGGGTGAAATAAAAGAAGTTTCGCTTAAAGGTGAAATGCTATGGATAGGCCCTGAAGTTGGGAATAGAGAAAATATGGAGGGCGATAAATTTCACCACGAATTTGAAAAATTACCCAACTTAAACTATATAGTTGCAGGTAAACGCAAACTCGAAAACATAGAAACCAATTTCAGTTTTAACAATATTTCGAACAAAACTATTTGTGAAACCATTATTGAATTTGATGCGGAAAAAAATGAGGTTTGGCGTTTTAATTTATTGCCCGAACTTAAACGACAATTTAATATTGCACCTACTTCTCAAATGTTTAATCCTGATAGATTGGGACACCTAAACGGACTAGCAATTGATGATAAAAAAAATATTATTTATGCAAGTTTTAAAACATTCAGTTCTGTTTTTAAAATAGATAAAGAAACCAATAATATACTTTACATGTTTGGAAATAAAACCATTAACTTTAACGATTCTACTCAAAGTACAGCTGCTTTTCAACAACAGCATTGCCCAATTTTATTACCAAACGGCAACCTGATGGTACTAAACAATGGAACCGAAAAAACAGGTTCTGGCATTGTAGAATTAAATAATAAACCCAATTTAGATTCGACAAACGAAGTAGTAAAATCAATTTATTTTAAATCAATTTTAAAGAAAGATTTTTATACTGCGCAAATGGGTTCAGTTCAATATATTGATAAAAAAAATGTATTGGTTGGGCTTGGAAATGCCACTCATTTATTTGAGTTAAACACTAAAAAAAGAAAAATTAATTGGCAAATTTATACTTTTCAAAATATAAAGTTTAACGAAAATGGGAAGGTTTGGAAACCACTAATTAGTTATAGGGTTTATTATTACACCTCACTTTTTCCATATTATTTTATTATAAACAAATTAAACAATGGATTAGAAATTGTGAACATAGGTTCAGAAAAAGAAAGCTTTATTATATCGTTTTTTGATAAAGAAGGAAACATACAAACCACTAATAATGTGGGGGCTTTAAAGCCAAATAAAAAAATCTATTTAAAAAATAGTAACAACTTTTCAAAAGTAATGATTAAAGAAATAAACAGTAAAAAAACGATTGAAATTTTATTTAGTGAATAGAATATAAATGTAAAATTTTTATAAATAAAATTTTACTTGTTAATATCATGTTTATTACCTTAGTTTGGAATACATAAAATATAATTATATGAAAAAAAATTACAGCATTTTATTACTTATTGTTTTAGTTTGTTTTAGTAAAACAAACTTTGCAACACAATTAAGTGGAACCTACACTATTAATCCTAGTGTGGCAGCAAGCACTACCAATTTCCAAAATTTTGCTTCGGCAATTACTTATTTAACTAGTGCTGGCACTAGGTCTGATGCTGGTCCTGCAAACTCTAGCCCATTTGGCGTTAGTGGACCTGTTCAGTTTAATGTTTCTTCAGCTACATTTACTGGCCAAGTTTCTGTACCTGCTATAACCGGAACATCAACCACCAATACCGTAACTTTTAAAGGAAACGGAAGAACAGCTACCATTGTAACTTTTGCTGCAACTGTTACTGGTTCGCGCCATACAGTTGGTTTAAACTTATGTAACAATGTTACTTTTAGAGACATGACTATAAGAGGAACAGGTTCAACTTGGGGTTGGGGTGTTCATATTACTGGTACTAATAGTAACAATAATAAAATTAAAAACTGTTTGGTTGAATTAACTGGAACGGGAGCTAATTCTACATCATCAAATTATGCAGGTATTGTAATAAGTGGAAGTACTACTTCAGCTACTACTGGTGTAAGGGTTGATGGAACTGAAATTGATTCAAACACTATTTTAAATACTGGCTACGCGGGTATTATTTCTTTTGGTTTAAGCGGAAATTTACATGCAGATGAAAGAATTAGAAACAATCAAATTTTAGGTAGTGGAAGTTTTGCATGTTATTTAAGTTTTCAAAATGGAATAAACATAATTGGAAACTTTATGAATTTAAAAACAAGTAATTTGTATAATTATGGAGTTTACATGTTGAATTCTACAAGTGCTACAGGTAAAAGAGGAGTTATAAGTAATAATAGGATAATTAACTTTGGTTACCAAGGTTTATATATTGTTTCATCAAATAATCCAGTTGGTAACAAAGGTTTAATTAGTAACAACGTTATAGGTGGAATGGTAAAATACGATTACAGTTCGCCATTGTATTTTTCTAGTTCAAGCCAATGGACAATAGTACATAATACAGTAAATCACGATATACCAGGAGCTGCAAGTAATTATAGTGCAGCTTATTTTACAGGAGGAACCGGCAATGCTGTTTACAATAATATTTTTAACGAATCAAAAGCTGGTCAAGGTCTGCCTTTTTATGCTTCAGGCTCTACAGTTTTTGATACTTTAAATTATAATCTTTACAACAGGGCTGATACTTCAAATGGTGTATTAATGTATATTGGAACTAATTTAAACTCAGGTTCGTTTAGAGGAGCTAGTTCACAAAATGTGAATTCCATTGTAGCAAATCCATTATTTGTAAATGATACCAATTTAATGATTGACAATGCTTGTTTTGCTGGCATCCCCGTTGCATCTGTAACAACCGATTTCAATGGCAATGCACGTTCTACAACAAGTCCTACAATGGGTGCTTATGAAGTAACCGCTTTAAATAATAACTTACAAGTAGTAACTATTACATCTCCAACTCCACCATTAACTGCTGGACTAACCGATTTAAAAGTATTGATTAGAAACAATGGAAGCAATTCTGTTTCATCATTTAACTTATCATACAGAAATAATACAAGCACATTAAGAACACAAGCTTGGAGCGGAACCCTTGCACCTTGCGATACAGTTACAGTAACTTTTACAGGTTCTGATCAAATTAATATTGTAAACATAAATAGTATATTGGTTTATTCTGATGGACCAAATAGTACGTTGGATGCAAATAGAGCCAACGATACTTTAAGAACCCAATTTTATTTGCCTTTAAGTGGTAATTACACTGTTGGTGGTACTTCGCCCGATTTTGCAACTCCTGCTGATGCAGTCTTTGCTTTGTATGCTGGTGGATTAGCTTCTGCAGTAACTTTTGATGTAAGACCAGGAACTTATGTAGGCCAATTAACTTTAGAAAATCCAATTGTAGGTCACTCAAGTACCAATACTATTACATTTACTGGACAAAATAAAAATACTTGTATTATTGAATTTAATAACCAAACCAATACTACCCGTCACATAATTAAAATTGGAAGAAGTAATATTACTTTCCGTAATTTTACCATTCGTTCTTATTCTACAAATTTTGCTTGGGGCGTTCATATTAGCAAAAATGGAGTAAGTAATGTAACTATAGCCAACAACAATATTCAGTTATTAAGTACTAATGCCATTACTGGAACAAGCGACTTTTTTGGTGGTGTATTAATGAGTGGTGCAAATAACAGTATAAACTATTATGATACTTATGTTTTAGATAATATTTTTATTGACTCTAACAATATATCAAACGGTTATTTTGGAATTTATCAATATTCATACTTCTATGCTGGTTATTATAGTAATTATGGAGCTCAATCAGAAAAAATATTTATTAGAAATAATACGGTAAACAACGCTTATAACCATGGAATTTATGCTGCTGGTTTAAAAGGAATTACTGTTACAAACAATACTTCTTCGTTAAGAAAAAATTCAGGTTCGTATGCCTATAATATATTTTTAAGTCAAATTATTTTACCTGCCGATTCATTCGATTTAATAGTTACTGGTAACAAAATGTATAACAGTAATTATATGGGTATGTATTTAGATAACATCAATGCCCGAACTACTAAAAGAGGTTTAATTAATAATAATGTTGTTGCAGGTGGATTTGTAATTAATGGCTCATATGGTATATATGGTTACACAGTATCAAATATTGATTTTTACCACAACTCATCATTAGTCGACAACATAACAACATCAAATTCAACAGGTGCTTTTTTCATTGGCTCTGGAAGTGGTAATAGAATTAGAAATAATCATTTTGCAATTAGTAATAGTGCATCTTTAGCTGTACCAATGTATTTAGGATCAAGTTCCATAGTTTCTGCTACAAACCAATTAAATTACAACAATTATTACAGGCCAGATACTGCTTCTCCATACATTTATGTTGGTGCAAATTTAGGATTTACTGCATTTAAAGGAGCATCTGGTTATAATGTTAATTCTATAAGTCGCAATCCTGCTTTTATAAATGATACAAACTTAGTAACTAACGATGGTTGTATGAATGGAGATACTATTGCTTCAGTAACTACAGATATAAACGGTTTAACTCGTTCTTCTATTCCTGATATTGGCGCATACGAAATAGCTGCAAGTGCAGATGATGCAGGTGTAACTGGCTTAACAAGTCCTAGTTTTCCTATTGCAGCAGGTTTGCAAGACATTACCATTAAATTTAAAAATAATGGAACAAACAATATTTCGAGTGTGAATGTGGGTTACATACACAATGGTGGTACGCCAAGAATAGTGAATTATTCTGCATCAACACTTGCACCATGCGATACTGCTTCAATTACCTTAACTGGTACAAACCAAATAAATATTATTGCAGGTGTTACCAACACTATTAAAATATTTACTAGCGGGCCTAATTCAACTACCGACCCTAATGTAGCTAACGATACCTTGGTATTAATTTTAGGTACGCCTTTAAAAGGAAATTATACCATTGGAGCTTCTCCATCTAATTTCACAACAATTGCAAGTGCACTTAATGCAATGAATATTAGAGGTGTAGATAGTGTTGTTACTTTTTTAATTAAAACAGGTACTTATAATGAGTCAATTAATTTACAAACTGTTGCAGGAATGTCAGCTAGCAATACAGTAACATTTACTTCTTTGGCTAATAATAAAGATTCAGTTCGTTTGGCTTGGAATACAGGCACAGGAAATAATTATGTTTTGCAGTTTAGTGGTAATTATTTTAAAGTAAATGCCATAACTTTACAATCAACTGCTACTTCTGGTAATTCAATTTATGGTGTGGTTGTTGGTTCAAATGCATCGTATGATACTTTAAGCAATTGTGCAGTAAGAATACCTTATTATTATACAAATACTTTTGCATCGAGCACATACACCATTTATGCAAGTAACGTAAGTGGAACAGGTGTTGGATATGTAAATAATACTTTTACAGGATCGTATTATGGAGTTTATTATTTTGGTAATTCTTCAAATAGACCAAAGTATACCTATTGGAAAGGAAATACATTTGATAGTGCATTTTACTCTCCATTTTTCTATAATTATTATGGTAATTATTCAACATTTGATGGTAATACTTTTAAATCAGTTCCTACAGTATCAACAACTGCTAATTATATGTATTGGTATTACCAAGATTCAGCTTATACATTCATAAATAATAAATCAGATTTAAACAACAATGGAACTACCTATTGGTATAATTACTATAGTGCTAACTTATCTACTGCTAGGGGTTTAGTTGCTAACAATGCCATTTCATCTGTTAATTTGTTAATGTATTGGGGTAATTCAATTACATCAAATATTGATTTCTTTAATAACAGTTTCAATACAGGTGGGGGTTATTTTTATTTAGCAAATAGTGGTTTAACCAATGTAAAAATTAATAACAATATTTTTAATGCTACAAGTACATACTCATTCTATATTACAGCAGCACCAAATATTGCTACTTTAAATTGCGATTATAATAATTATTTTTCAAGTGGAAGTACAACACCTATCTACTCAGCTGCTGCAAGAAGTTTAACAACACATAGAGCTACTTATCCTTTATTCGATAAAAATTCTATTAGTTACAGAACAGCTTATACTTCTACAACTAATTTAACTCCAAACCCTAATGATACTGCAGTTTGGCTATTAAATGGCAAAGGCGATTATTTATCAAGGGTAACAACCGATATTAATGGTAATGCTCGTCCTTTAACTTTTGCCGATGGTGCTCCCGATTTAGGTGCATATAATGTAAACCCTAACTCAAGTACTTTGGCTCCAATGGCTACTGCTTCACCTACTACTCCTACTGCTGGAACAACTCAATTGTTTACAGTTGGTTTAGATACTGTTGCTTCAATTACTTGGGATGCATTTACAACTCCTCCAACAACCATTGCAGTTCGCCAATATTCAGGAAGAGCACCACAACAAATTGGAACAGTTACTAATTTTATGAATTTTTATACCGATATTCAAACACCAACTGGCACTTATTTGTACGACATAAAACTAAACTACCGCAATAATTGGATGGGTACTATGGGCAATACGTTTGGTTTTACAGAAATGGATTTACGCTTAGCTAAAAAAGATGCCGGAACTGCTTGGAGTACCAATACTGCCAGTGTAGTAGATACTGGATTAAATACAATAACTGGTCTTGGTTATACTAATTTTTCTTGGTTCACAGGTTCTGATATTTTTAGTCAATTACCTGTAAAATTGGTTTCATTCAATGGTGCTGCTCGCGATAACAATGCTGCATTAAATTGGGCTACCTCTTCTGAAATTAACAGTAATTTATTTGAAATAGAAAGAAGCTTAGATGGAAGAACATTTGAAAAAATAGAATCGATTAGAGCAAAAGGAAATTCAAATGCATTGGTAAATTATAATTATACCGACTTAAATATACTTTCAAGAAATAGAGTTGTTTACTATCGTTTAAAAATGATTGATAGAGATAATTCATTCGAATATTCAAGAACTGTAAAAATTAGTATTGGCGATGTTAGAAATCAAATTACAGTTGGTCCAAATCCATTTAAAAACAATATTATTTTAAATAACATTGTTTTAAATTCAACTATCGAAATTGCAGATATAACTGGCAAAATAGTTTACAAAACTATTTCAACCACCGATGGTACCATTGATATTAATTTACCTGAAACATTAAAAACTGGTGTTTATTTTGTTAAAGTAAACGATGGAACAGATTCTCAAGTATTTAAATTATTGAAAAACTAATTTTTTAAATACCATTTAATATTAAAACCTAACCAAATTATTTTGGTTAGGTTTTTTTTATGCTTAAATTATCTTACTATCAATTACTTTTTGCGGTTGTTTTCACCAACCTTTTTGTTGTTAAAACTATAATGTCAAATGCATAATTATATTTACTTTTTTACAGCCACAATTTTAAATTGGCAAAATTTGCTAAAGCCCGACAAATACAAACAAATAATTTGTGATAGTTTTTTGCCTGCGGTTGGTGTATTCACCATTTGCGTCAACTTAATTTAAAGTTTTTTTCTTGTAAACATCTATAAAAATTGAGTTCCAAAGGAACGAAACATTTTGTAACAACGGGTTTTAATCCGTTAAAAAATGAATAATGACTTTTATACGATAACCCCGAATTTCATTCGGGGCTATTAATTTTAAACTCATCTGGAGTTTCTCTTTTTTTGCTTCTTAAGTTGACGCACATGGTGAAAACACCATAGGCAATACCTACATTAGCAATATTTTAAAATTTAATTTAAACAATAAACAAAAAAAGCCTCCAAATAAATAAAATTTGAAGGCTTTTTAATAATTGTTTGATTAGTTTATTCTATATCTTACTCCTACATTGGAATTAACAAAAGCCATCATTTCGAAAAAACGAAAACCAATGTTTGCATCACCATATAAACCTAATTTTTCAATAATATTATATTGATAACCAAAACCTACATTATAACCAAATGAAAATTGAAGTGGGTCCTTATAATCTGGATTAAAATTATTTTTTAGATCTGGATTATCAAAAAAAGGTTCTTTGTTTTTAAATGTTACCTCATCATTTCTTAAAGCAAAAAGAAATTCATTTTTGAAATAAACATGCGACTTAGAATCAATTTCGTTAAATACCCTAATGGCTCCAATTTTAAATAAAAATGAAGTGGCGTTGTGTGAATAATTTTCTTTAATAATATTGGTATTTAAATAATTATAGTATGTGAAATCTTTGTCAATGGTAGTAACTTGAAGTGAAAATGTTTTCATTAAATTATCGGTTTGCCAATTAAAATAACCAACTTTAAATCCAACATGTGTACCATCATATAAGTAACTTCTTCCATTATCATCTAAGTCAGCCCTTTTATTATAATCAAATGGTACTAAAGCAAAATCAAAACCACTTTGTGCTGTATTCTTACCAACACAAACTATTAAAAACGTGAATATTAAAAAAAATATTTTTTTCATTACTTTAAATTTGTCTTGTGGTGTTTTCACCAACCATTGTTAATTTTGAGTTAATTATTGGAATATTATAAGCCTAAAAAGCCTTCAAATAAATAATATTTGAAGGCTTTTTATTATTGTTAGTGTTATTTAAACCTGTATCTTACTCCTACGTTAGAGTTCATTATCCCCATGGCTTCAAATAAGCGCATTCCAACATTGATATCTGCGTAAACACCTAATTTTTTAGTAACATTATATTGGTAACCGTAGCCTAACTCGAAACCAAATATAGGAAAAGCAAAGCGTCCATTTAATTCTTTATTGTTTATATATTCATCTGATGAGGAAGATACATTTTTTTTACTAGCTAGCGTTTTTTCTAGTTTAGTACTCCAGCCTATTAACCATGAACTTCGTATGTAATGATGGCTTTTATAGTCAATTGCATTAAATACATATGCATACTCATATTTAAAAATATAAGAGGCTGTTTGCACATTATATTGCGATATTATTGGTGTATTATTCATATAATCAAATTCACTAATAGAGTTTGTTAAATTTAGTGTTGTATTGTATTGAAAAGAAGGACCTCTCATTATATATTCGTTTACCCATTTAAAATATCCAATTTTAGCACCAAACTGAAAAAGCGTGTTTTTTTCATTTTCATCGTTACCCCAAAAATGATGTAAATTTAATGGAGAAAGTGCAAAATCAATTCCAGATTGTGCATTTAGTTTTAAAGTATTAATTGTAAAAAGTGCAATAATTATTAATAGTAATTTTTTCATTTTTTAAAGTATTTATTTATTATTTAAAAAGTATTTTAGCATTATTTAATTGGGTACCAGCATCGGTTATGTTTAAAAATTCGTTCCATTTGGTAGCTTCGTGTCTAAAGCCATTTAACTTTTTAGTTAGGTTCCAAACTATTACCCCATTTTCAACCTTAGCTGTTGAAGTAATTGAACCAATGCTATTATTAACCGATACATTAAGTTGTTCTAAACCTACAGGCGTTTTACCTTGCGGTATTTTAATATTTACTTTCATAGTAAAAGTTTTATTAAAGTCAATAAAAAAGGGTTTTGTTCTGTTGGTTCTATCATCATTGCTATTTACTTTCGATAATTCGCCTAATACATGGCCAATTTCAAAAACTTTGTTATTTCCAGCAGGTTTTAAAGTATTGCCTATGGTAAACTCTTCTTTCCAAGCAGGATTAGGATTTTTAATTGATCTTCCATCGTTTAAAGACTCATATTTTTCATATTTTAGTACATAATATTCCTCTTTTGCAGCTTTTTCAACATTTTCTCTTTTCTCTTTATTTAAATTATCAAAATAGTCTTTTTTAATTCTTTCTTCTTCCTTTAAAACAAAGTCTTTTTTGGCTCCGTAATAATTTTCACCTGCAAAATAAAAAAACGGTTTACTTTTTTTAATTACCTTTCTGTCATTTAAAAACTTAACGTATTCCTCAAAATAATTATTATTTTTTATTAAATTAAATCTATCGAAAGCACTTTGGTAACCGGTAGTTTCAGTTTTAACGTTAAGCTTTAAACTATCTAAAGTTGAATTAAAATTGGCATCAATGTTTATTGTATACACATTGTTTTCGTTGGTTGAAGTTGGCATAGTAATAGTCGAAATTTTCAATTTACTTTTTGGTCCAAAAATTCCTTGAAGTGCGTATGCATCCGTGTTTTCAAATATTTCACTTATGTCGTTTATTTGACTGTTAGAGTTAAAAGAAGTTATGTAATAATATTTCCCTTTTAACTTATACCTCAAGCCCCATAAAAAATCATCAGGATCAATTATATCCTTTATTGGACTTACATGCTTTGAGGCAAACATTAATACCTCATAAGGTATATCTCTTCTGCCTAAGTGTTCCATAAAGTTTGTTAACAGAGGTAAGCCATAACTTTGTTCTTTAAAATTAAATGCTAAGTCACTTAAAAAAGCATTATCGCGACAGATTACATAGTACTTTTTCATATAATCTTCGTCCGATAAATTATATACATCATCTAATTTTAAAAACTGAAGGTAGTTACTGCTGTTACCATTTCTACCTGAACCCCAACTCGATTTTACTGTTTTTACTGCGTATTCCAATAAATCTTTATTATCTAATTTAGTAATTAAATCATTTTTTTTAGGTTTGGTTTCAAATACATAATTGTAAGTTGTGTTAAAATAAACAATAAGCCTAAAATAAGGGTCGCTTTGAAAATCGTTGCTCATTATTTCGTCTTTGCGCTTATTTATCATTTCACTTTCAAAGCCATATTGAATTTGCTTACCAGCTGTTTTTTTAGTTAATGGTTTAGCGCCATTAAAGTTTTTAAAAAAAACAGCAGTATTATTTTTGTTTACTAATATTTCGTTTTTCAAGTACACTATAGGCATACTGGGCAAATTGGTAAAATAAGTAGTTTCGTAATAATAGTTAGTGTATTTATAGTACGAACTAAAATCAACTATATCACCAATTTCGAGGTTTTTTATTGCAATTTTTTTCTTTTTACTACTTAAATAATAATAGTTGTAATAGCTATTACTTGTTTTTACATTTTCACCATCTACTGCATCTTTTAAATCTATTTCGGTAATTTTGCCATCAGCTTTTACTATTTTTATTTCTATTTCATCGCCCTCCTGAAAACTAAAATCGCTGTATTGTTCTATGGCATTTAAATCGTTTAATTTTACACGTATGCGCGCATAAGCAGCATACTGCTCAGGATAAGGATTATTTGCAGTTGGTTTTTTTGAAATTTTTGATTGAATCAATTTAAATTTTTCAGCCATCATTACCATCGATTCATTGGTATATTCTTTTGGAGTTTTAAATTCTTTAAATGCAGGCTCTGTATCCTCATTTTGCAAGTCGTGTAGTTTTTTTAAATCCTTTTTATTGTCTGATTGGGCAAAGCTATTACCAACAGTAATTAATAAAAGAAATATAAATACCTGTATATTTATTAAAAATAATTTCATCTTTTTTTTCGTATTTTTTATTTGTTTAATACTATGTATTGATTGTAATTGGCTCTCAGTTTTTCAATCATTTCGTTCCACTGTTTAAAATTGCTTTTACTAATTTTGCCATTTTTAAAAATCATTGATTTGGTGTATTTAATACTATTGCCTAAATTTTCGTATTTTAAATCTAAACTAAATTCAGGATTAACAATACTAATATTAGGAGGAACAGAACCAACTTTATACCCAGCAGGTATATTATATGTTAAGTCATAAGCATAATTAAGCTTATGATCAAATTGCAAATCGAAAAAACGTGCGCTATCAACCATGTACGATGAAAACTCTCTATTAAAATCGGGTTTTAAAAAAATACTATTGTCAACAGTTAATAAATAATTACTTACTGTTAAATCGTAATTTAAGTTTATGTCTATTCTCCTATTGCTTAAGTCTGTCGATGAAATATTACTTACATCAATATCAATATCATCGGGGTCTATAATATCTTTTATCACATTGCCTTTTTTGTCAAGTGGAGCATTGTGAAAAGCCCTTAAAATATCTGTTTTATTTTCCCCTTTTATGGTTTCATACATTTTGCCTTCAATCACATTTTCGTTTAAGGTAAAAACAGCATTACGCATACGTAAGTTTCTATCAGCTGGTAAATCAGGAATAGTATCAATACTGAAATTTTTACCATTTTCAACCATAACTTGTCTTCCTTGAATTCTATCTGCGTAATCATCAATGCCTATAAAACTTTCTGTTCCATCTAAATAATATTTTTTACCATTTAGTAAAACAGTACAAATCATGTGGTTATTAATTACAATACTAGGTGTTAAATAATCGTAGTTTAAATGTTTTGTTCCTATCCAAGTTAATCGAGCATCGTAACCCAATACAATTAACATATTTTTTAGTAAATTAGCCATTCCTTTGCAATCGCCATAACGTTTATTAAATACATCTTGGCAATTATCGGGTTTAAAAGCAGCTATTCCATTTTCAAACGCTACATACCTTATATTATCTTGCACCCAATAAAAAATTGCTTCTATTTTCTCTAAGTCAGATGTTTTGTCTTTAGTTATACTTTTAACTTTTTCTACAAACACGGAGGTGTCATTTTTACTCATATTCGCTATTTGTGAGTAATGAGCATACAAATCGTTGACGTTTGCAATTAAGGGCACTGGTTTTAAAACTTCTTTTTTAACTACCGCAGTTACTTTTATTTTCGATTTTGCTAATAATTTATTTGCTTCTTTAGCAGCTTCCTTTTCTATTTCTGCAAGCCTTTCTTCCTCTTTAATTACTTCTTTAGGATTAGGCTTACTAAAAGGCTTTGCCATATCAAAATTTATTCCTTTTACTAATATTACTATGTGTGGTAAATTGTGCGAGTATCCTGGTTCAAATCTTTCATTTTTTATTGCAGGTGCATCTTTTAAAATGTATGTAATATAATTTAGCTTTTCTTTACCCTCTTTTCTTTTACTTATTGATGTTCTTACTTTATTTCCATTAATGCCGTTTACGAAAATGGTTGTTTTATCTGTTTTGGCTTTATCGTCTTTTATCAAATATTTTTTATTCGATTTTTCAATAGTAAAACCTTCAAAATTCTTCTCAATTATTTCAACTGTTAAATAGCTAGGAATAGCCAACGTAATTACTTTTTCTTTTTGCGGAAACCCATCTAAAAAATAAGCGCTGGTTAAATATTTTGCATCTTTAATGTAACTAGAATAATTGATCCTTAAATTGGTTCCCATAACCGTTAAATTGGTATTGTATTGCGCTTGTTTAGCATCGCTATAAAAAATACCACCACTCTGATAGTTGGTTATGTAATAATCTTTTTTAAAATAATCAGCATTTTTATTTGAACCCATTAAAATATAAAAACCATCAAAATTTATTTGATCGTTAAAATATTCTGCTTTGTTAAATTTTACAAAATCTTTTAATGTGGTGTATTTTTCAAAATTTTCTTCAAAAACTCCAATTGGATTGCCCCTTTTTAAGTTATCAGCAAAATAATCGAACTCATATGATTTAACTATATAATCTGCAAAAAATTCAGTTTCTGCTGGGAATTTCTTTTTAAGTTTAATCGCATTTGTTACATCAGCTTCATTAACATAAGCATTAAGATTGCTAAATCTTGTCATGGTAGTACCATGTTTTGGGTAAAATCTATTTGTATTAATACACGATACTGCTGTTAACAATAAAGTAAGAAGCAAAAAACGGTTTTTCATTGTTTTAAATTTTCACTAAATAACTTAAAAAAAACTTGTTTATCAAATTAATAAATAATTAACTCATTTAAATTAGGAGAATATTAGAAGAATTTAAAAACAATAATTTTATACCTAATAAAATATAGTATAAAATTAATACTAATATTTTATCCAAAATAAATCTTTAACAAAAAATACATTCCAAAAAGGTATGTTTTAATAAGAAATGTTAATTTTTAAATTATTGACAGTTCCTTATTTTAAATGCCAATTTTCAGTACTTTTTTTATAAAAGAAAAATAGTATTTAAACCAAAAAAATTATTTTAAACATTATGTAATTGTTAAATCAAAAAAAACTAAAAAAAATTACATTTTTACAAAAAAACTATAGTTTAAAACCTATAGTTTTTGCGGTAAATTTCGATGATAAACGGAAATGTTAATTTTTTTTCTGTTGATTATCAATAATTTATGTAATTTATAAAAAAAAATTATGAAATTTTAAAATATTTTTTACAATTTGAATATTGTTAATTAAAAAAAAGATATTGAAAAAAGACTTTTTAGTTTTTTGTTATTATGGATAATTTCTGTAGTAACAGTTTGGTCTCAAAATAGGACTATAACAGGCCTAGTGACCGATGGAAGCGCACCTATTGTAGGCGCAACAGTAGCAATAAAAGGACAAACAACTGGAACTACCACCGATGAAAAGGGTAATTTTAGTTTGTCGGTTCCTATAACAGGTGCTACTATTCGAATTCGTTATTTGGGAATGATAACAAAAGAAATTGTTATTGATGCAAACACCCCGGAAACTGGTTTAAACATTGTATTAGCCAAAGACCCATTAATGCTTGATGAGGTTAGGGTAACTGCAATTGGTGAACAAAAAAGTTTACGTAAAATTGGTTATTCTACTTCAAACATTGAAGGAAAGGCAATTGTAAGCTCGGGAGAATCAGGAGTGATTCAAGGATTATCAGGAAAGGTTTCTAACTTATCAATTACTAAAAATAATGGAGATCCAGGTTCAGGTGGTTTTATTCAAATAAGAGGTCAAAGTACTATTACTGGCAATTTGCAACCTTTAATAGTAATTGATGGTGTGCCAGTAAGTAACTCAAGTTTTGGAGGCGCAACAGATGGTGTTGCCCAACAATCTCGTTTAAACGATATTAATCCCGATGACATTGCATCGGTTGAAGTACTAAAAGGAGCTGCTGCTGCTGCTGTATGGGGTACAAGGGCATCGAACGGTGTTATAATTGTTACAACAAAAAAAGGGCAAAAATCGAGCAAAAAAAACAATTTAAGTGTTGAAGTTAGCTCATCATTAGCGTTAGATTTTGTAAATAGAGAATACACAAAACAGGGCGTATTTGGACAAGGTTCAGGAGGAAATTGGATAGCAAATGCCGGAGGAAGTTGGGGCGACAAAATTGCTAATCGTTCAGGGTCTGATTCATTAAACTTAAATGGTCCAAAATTCGTAGCAGAAGATGGCACTGTATACAATACTATTTTAAAGAAAGGTGATAATAAAGTTTATAATGATGCGAATAGAGATCAAGTTTTTAGAATGGGTATAACGTTTAACAACAGCATATCTATTTCTTCTGGAAATGAAAAAAGTTCAATCTATTTTAACTTATCAGATTGGAATCAGCAAGGAGTTTTGAATGGGCTTTCTGATTATAGAAGAACAACAGGAAGACTAAACTATTCGCATAATGTAAATGATAAATTGAAGTTATCATTGAACACATTTTTATCAAAAATATTTTCAAATAGAATTCAACAAGGTTCAAACTTAGATGGATTGTATTTAGGCTATTTAAGAACATCGCCTGATTTTGACAATACTGATTATACAGGAACTTATTACAATGCAGGAGGTATTCCTACTTTTAATGCGCATAGAGGTTACAGAAGGTATTTAGGCAATGCTGCACCTACATATAATAATCCAGGTTGGACTTTAAATAAACAAACAAATACTTCTGACGTTACCAGAGTAATTATTACTCCAGAAATTAATTGGGAATGGGCAAAAAAATCAATTTTAACTGTTAGAACCGGTTATGATTTATCAAACGATAGACGTATAACTTATTTTCCATTTAATTCTGCAGCAACATTCGCAAATGGAGGCTTTACCGATGACTTTATAAAGCAAAGTGAATTAAGTTTCCATGCATATAACAGAAATGCTTTTGAAGTAAATAAAAATTTAAATGTTAATACAACAGTTGGTTTATTATACACTGATCGCAGTTATTATAACATTGGAGGAACTGCTTCTCAATTTATATTAAATAACCAAGATAGAAATGCATTTATCAATGCAACTTCACAAAACCAAAAACCTACTAATCAAATTGAAAATTTAGAAAATGATAGAATTTATGGAATTGTAGACATAGATTATTTAGACAAAATATTTTTACAGTTAACAGCAGCTTCAGAAGCAGCAAGTACTTTTAAAGGAAGGTTTTTTTATCCTAGTGCAACATTGGCATATGAATTTACTAAAGATGTACTTAAAAATAATAATATTTTAAGCTACGGTAAATTACGTGGATCTGTTGGAAGAGTTGGGGTAGAGCCACCAGCTTATATTTGGAGTACCAATTATGTAAATTCATCATCAACATCGGGTTGGGGTGAAACTTTGGATGGATCACAATTTGGTGGTTCGATTTACAGAAGCAATGTTCAAGGAAATCCGAATATTACCCCTGAACAAAAAGTGGAATATGAAATAGGTACTGATTTAAAATTCTTTAAAAACAAATTCACCATTTCAGCTACTTATTATACTAATACAACTACAGGTGCTATTTTTGCAGTTGATGTTCCTGCTTCAACTGGTTTTACTAGCAAATGGGATAACGCAGCAACTGTTTCAAACAAAGGTTTTGAGGCTGAAATTAATGTTAAAGTTATTGATAAATTAAAATTAAGAGTTGGTGTTTATGGCAATATTGGTATAAACAGAAATATGGTTGATGATATAAGTGGAGTTAATTCTATTTTCCTTTCTGGTTTTACTGGAACTTCATCAAGAGCAGTTGCTGGCCAACCACTAGGAGTGTTTTGGGGAGGAAAATGGGATAGAGATGCAAGTGGAGGATTAGTATTAGATGCTAATGGTTTTCCTACTGCTGCGGTAACTGAAGGTGTAATTGGCGATCCAAATGCTAAATATCGTGCTGGTTTAGGTTCAACCGTTTCTTGGAAAGGTTTTGATTTTAATATTTTATTCGAAACTTCTCAAGGAAATCAAATGTGGGCTGGAACTAATGCCGTATTAGATAATTTTGGAATTACAACTGAAACTGCAAATGAAACTACAATTAGTGCTACTGATGCAGGAACTATAAAAAACTACAATGGCGTTTTTGTTAAGGATCTTGCAAATGCAACCTTGAACAACGATGGTTCTTATACAGTAAGGGGAATTTAAAAAACTTTGGCAGTGGCAATGTTTTACTTGACCAAAACTGGTACACTGGTTTAGGTGGTGGTTTTGGTTCAGTTTCAGAACATTTTATTAAGGATGCTTCTTGGTTTAGGCTTCGTGAATTTAGTGTTCAATATAAAATTCCTTCTAAAATTGTACAAAAAATTCGTGTTCCTGGAGCAAGTGTTGGATTTACTGGAAGGAATTTAGCTTTATGGTCGAACATCGATGGAGTAGATCCTGAATTAAATTTAACTGGTGCTTCCAATGGAAGAGGTTTAGATTATTTTACTAACCCTGCCACAAAATCATTTATCTTTAGTTTAAAATTAAATTTCTAAAATCACATTTATGAAAAAAATAATAAAATATATAATTATGGGAGTGCTTGTGGCACCCATTTTTACAATATCATCATGCAAAAAAGACATTAATGATATCAATAAAATAAATCCGAATGAGTTTAGTGACTCTGACCCAAAATTAATGATAACTGGTGCACAGTTAGCAAACGTAATGTTAAATGAAGGTGAAGCAACTAGATTGGCTTGTATATTTGCAGGTCAATTTACTGGCTACGATCGTCAGTTTATTTCTTATGGCCAATATAATATGAGTGCTGGTGATTTTAACTCACCTTGGGAAAATGCTTATTCAAATGGTGTAGCTCAATGCAGATTAGTTAGAGGAAAAGCAGTTTCGGCAAACGATAAAGTTTTAGAAGGTGTTGCTATGATTACAGAAGCAAACTTGTTACTTACACTTTCTGCTCTTTGGGGCGATGTTCCTAACACCCAAGCTTGTAATATTGATATAAAAGCACCTGAATATGATAAAATGGCAGATGTATACAATTACTGCATCGCTTTGTTAGACTCATCAATTTCAAGAGTTGGAACTTCATCAAATTATAAAGCAGCTTATGCAGGAACTTTTACTTGGAAAGAAGTTGCAAATTCATTAAAAGCCAGAGCTCTTTTACATAAAAAAGATTATGCAGGCGCAATAGCAGCGGCAACTGCTGGTATTAGTTTGGGTAATGATTTTTATGCAAAACATGAAACCAATGCTGCTGGTGCTTGGAACTTATATTACGATTTCACAGATTGGAACAGATCTGGTTATATAAGTTGTGATGGTTCACACATATTTGCTTTATTAGATAGTGCTTCTACTAAAAATAAAAGAAATGCTAAAACAGATGAAAAAGCACGTTTTGATAATTATTTTTTATTAGATAATTATACTCCAGTTGATCCAAATATGTATGGTGGTATATTTGATGCAGTTGCTAATTTTCCATTATGCAGCTACAACGAAAATCAATTGATTTTGGCAGAATGTTATGCAAGAACAAGCAATGATGTTAAAGCTTTAGAAAGTTTGAATTTAGTACGTGCTGCTCACGAGGCTCAGTTTGGCCCAGGAGCATACGCTGATTATTTAAGTACTGACACTCAAGTTAGCGATAATGCTAAATTACTAAAAGAAATTTTAACAGAAAAATACGTTTCTTTATTTGGTCAAACAGAAGCATTTAATGATATAAGAAGAACTAATAATTTAATTGGTATTCCAATAAATAATGGAACAAAACTACCAGGAAGATTTTTATATCCTCAGTCAGAAATAAACTCAAATTCAAGCACTCCAAAAGGAGGGACTCTATTTGATGCTGTTGATTTATTCAAATAAAATTTAATAACAAGTCATAAAAAAACCCAATTTTTAATTGGGTTTTTTTTTTTTTTAATTATTTACATCAATGTGGTATAAACTTTTACTACATCGTCATCCTCTTCTATAATATCGAGTAAAATATTAAATTCAGCTTCTTGCTCTTCCGTTAACTCTACCGGAGTGGTAGGTATACGTTGCAATTCTGCATTTATTATTTCTATTTTTCTTTCTTCTAAAGCATGTTGCATTTTTCCAAAATCGGTAAATGCAACTGATAGGATTAAATGCCCTTCACCATCATCCTCCACTTCTTCCAATCCATCGTCAATCATTTCTAATTCAAAATCTTCAATGTTTATTCCATTGTTTTTTATTCTAAAAATGCCCTTACGTTCAAAAAGAAAATCTAAAGAACCACTCACCATTAATTGTCCACCTTTTTTATTAAAATAACTACGCAAATTAGCTACCGTTCTGGTTGGATTATCAGTTGCAGTTTCTATAATCATTGGTATATTATGAGGACCTTTTCCTTCATAAACCACCTCTTCAAAATCTTTATCTTGTTTACTAGTAGCGCGCGATATGGCAGCATCAATATTAGCTTTGGGCATGTTAATGGCTTTTGCATTAGCTATAACAGCCCTCAATCTTGAATTACTATCTGGGTCTCCATTTCCATTTCCTGCTTTTATAGCTATTGCAATTTCTTTACCTATTTTGGTAAAAGTTCTACTCATTTTGGCATAACGAGCAAACATTTTATGTTTACGTTTTTCAAATACTCTTCCCATGTATTGTATTTTTTTCAGTTTGCAAAATAACACTTGCTAAAACATTACCAAAATATATAAAATAATGTTTTAGAAAATAACATTAAAAAAGCCTCAATAGCAAACTATTGAGGCTTTAAAATATTGATTAAATATTATTATTTAATAATGAATTTTTGTGATTGGCTTACACCATCAACTGTCATAGTGTAAATATAAACACCAGCATTTAGGTTACTTACGTTAAATTTAACTTCGTTTGAACCAGCAGAAAACTTATCGTTTACAACGCTAATTAATTCTTGACCTAATAAATTAACAACACTGATTTTCACGTTGTTATTGGCTTTTAAATTAAATGAAATTGTTACATCATTACTTGCAGGGTTTGGATAAACATCGCCTAATGAGAATGAATTTGGAACTTCTTTTACTGCAATATTAGTTGATGATAATTTCATACCTGCATCTAAATATAAGTCGTTGGTAAATCCTTGTCCAGGGTACCAGCCAGTCCAACCATTAGTTACACCATATGAAAAACGTTGAGGAACAAATAATGAACTATTGAAGAAAGTTCCTGATAATGCAGTACCTTCATTTGCACCATAACGATAGCAGAAATAATTCACCCATTTGTTATTGATGCTTGATAATGAATCTCTTCTATCTTCATATGTGTAAGTATCATCGTATGTTGTACCATTTTTAAACTGAATTGCGTAAGCAACTAAATTATTAGCATTTGATCCACCATTCGCATTAACTGTTAAACCAGCAGGAGCTTTTAAACCTAAATTACCTAAACTCCATCCTGTACTTGTTGGTTTTCCGGTAGATGCATCAGCTGTTAATAAAACGGTATCAATTTTAGTAAAGTTGTTTGGACGTCTTTTTGCAAAATCGTATCCTACATAACCGAATCTTGAAGTTAAACCTTGAATAGTTTGTGTTCTTGAAATTTGTGTGCCAGTAAAGTAGTAAACAAATAATGTATCAACTACAGGAACTGGATTACCCAATCCATCTAAAGTATTGTCAACTCTTCTTACATAAGAATATCTAAATTCAATTGAATCAACAGTATAATTAGTGAATTTGCTCATTTTGATTGTTGGGTCAGCACCTAAATCAATGGCATCATCTTTAGGGTCAACAATAACCGCAACCGATTGGAAAGTTCTACCTTGACTTGGAGCACCTTGATCATCAACAAATTTAGCTAATGAATCGTTCATCATAAAACCAATATAAGTTTTAAAATTTCCATTTGCCAAAATATCTAATGGGTTGTACCATTCCGATCTATCAACTTTTGATAGCGTTGTTTTTGCTTTTGAAACTCTTGGGGAGTTATCTAAAACACCTTGGTTTTTTAATTGTAAATTTTCTTGTGAAAATGCACTTAGAGCAAGTCCAATTCCTAATGTAGAAAGTAATAACTTTTTCATTTTGTATTTGTTTAGTTGTTTGTTTAAAATAAATGGTTGGCAAAATAAATATAATTTACCATTTACAAAACTAAAGAACATAAAAATTAGTCATTAGTTGCATTATTTATGTCATATAAGTGTGTTATTTAGCAAATTATATCTAAAGCATCACTGTATTAATCTAAACAATTGTCCAAAACAGCTATTGAAAAGGCATTTTACATAAATTTGGAGGTTAAATTAAAATATCATGGTTTTAATTGTCAACCCAATCGCCATTTTCTTTTATTAAGTTAATTAATTCATTTACTGCATTGTTGCTAGCAACACTTTTTTTCACAACCTCCTTGCCTTTGTACAAAGTAATTTTATCAACTCCACTTCCTACATAGCCATAATCTGCATCGGCCATTTCGCCCGGTCCATTTACAATGCAACCCATAATAGCAATTTTAATTCCTTTTAAATGGTCAGTTCTTTTTCTAATCATGGCTGTAGTTTCTTGCAAATCGAAAAGTGTGCGGCCACAACTTGGACAACTTATATACTCTGTTTTAGAAATTCGGGTTCTTGCTGCTTGTAATATGCCAAAAGCTATTTGGTTTATTCTTTCCCTTTTCATGTTATTCGCAGTCATCAATAATCCATCTCCAAAACCATCAATTAACAATGCACCAAAATCGGTTGCGGCATGAAGCATAAACTCTTCTTCGTCAGTTAAATTATTGTAATTATGCATTAAAACAACAGGGTTTTTTATGTTCCAATTATTTAATTTAAAAAATATCGAACGCAATTCTGTCATAGGATTTGGCAAATCTGATTCAATTATCAATACCACATTTTTCATTTTATTGGCATTTGCCAATAAATTTTCAGTAATATCATTTACTTTTAATTGAACAAAATTTAAAGTACTTGAGTTGGCTTTTAAATGATTGTTTTGTAATAAATCATTATAAGTAAATAATGGAAAAGCATTGGTTTTATCGGTTATTAAATTCCATGTTGTAGCATTGTATATGGCTTTTAAGCCCATTGGTAACATAAAATTGGCTTTATTATTTTCTAAATATATAAAATCAGCTCCCATGTCTGTCATGTGCCATTTGTCTAATTGTGCATCATATACGTGGCCAATTGGCTTTAAATCTTCTGCTTTTAAATTAGCAATAATACTAAAATTAGCAATAACACGAGGAACATGGTGTGCACCAAAATTATAAACTTCATTGGTTTCTCTGCGTTTGTAATCAAATGCACTCCAATTTTTATACTCTAAATTATTTAAATTTAATTGCTCGTAATTAGCCTGAGCAATATGATTGTATCGAGCAATTAATTTTTTCGCCACAGGTACTTCAAATTCTGGGTCTTCGGTTAAAGAAACTCTAACTGTGTCGCCAATTCCATCTTCTAGTAATGCACCAATACCTAATGCCGATTTTATTCTACCATCATCACCATCACCAGCTTCGGTTACACCTAAATGCAATGGATAATGCATGTTATTTTTATCCATGGTTTTTACCAATAATCGGTATGCTTGCACCATTACTTGCGGATTACTCGATTTCATAGAAAGCACTATATTATGAAAATTTTCATCTTCGGCTATTCGTAAAAATTCCATTGCACTTTCCACCATTCCATGGGCTGTATCGCCATAACGGCTCATTATTCTATCGCTAAGTGAACCATGGTTTGTGCCTATTCTTAATGCTGTTCCATACTCTTTACAAATTTTTATTAATGGAACAAATTTCTCTCTAATTCTATCTATTTCTTCTTGGTATTCGGCATCGGTGTATTCAATTATATCAAACTTCTTTTTATCAGCATAATTACCCGGATTAACCCTAACTTTTTCTACAATTTTAGCAGCTAATTCTGCGGCATTTGGAGTAAAATGAATATCGGCTACCAAGGGAATATTTAACCCTAAAGCAGTTAAAGCATTTTTTATTTCCGCTAAATTTTGAGCTTCTTTTAAACTTGGCGCGGTTAACCTAACTAATTCGCAACCTGTATTTATCATTCTCACAATCTGTTCTACCGATTTTTGAGTGTCCATAGTATCGGTTGTAGTCATACTTTGAGGAACAATTGGAAAATCGCTTCCTATTTGCAAATCGCCAATTTTAATGTTGCTAGTTTTTCTGCGTTGATATTTCATTGTTGTTATATTTTCTTTTTTTCCTTGAATTGAAATCCAAGGTTATTATTTTTTGAGCCAATGGACTTTGGTTGTTTAAATTTCTATTTCACCACTAAACACAAAGATTGCTGGGCCTTTTAAAAAAACTTGAGTGTATTTATTTTCATTAAACATATAACTAACTGAAAGGTTTCCTCCTTTGGTTTTTAATTCAACTTCTAAATGGTTGATATTATTCTTTACAAATAATTTATATGCTATGGCCGCAGCGGTTACCCCTGTTCCACAGCTAAAAGTTTCGTCTTCCACTCCTCTTTCGTAAGTTCTTACTTTTAAAATATTATTTTGTATAGAAACAAAATTTACATTAATCCCTGCTTTTGCAAATTCACTGTTGTATCTAATTTTTTTTGCTTCAACTAATAAATCAATTGTATCTACATCACAATCTAAAAATTGTACATAATGAGGTGAACCTGTATTTAATACAAATACATTGTTAATGCGCTTTTCAACTTCATCCAAATCTTTCATTTGTAAACTAACCAAATTATTTTGATAGGTAGCGGTGTGTATGCCATCAATGGCGTAAAATGTAGCAAATTCTTTCACTACATTTAAATCTTTAGCAAATTGAGCAATGCATCTTCCTCCATTGCCACACATAGAACTTTCGCGGCCATCGCTATTAAAATATTGCATGTAAAAATTAGCCGAATTGTGTTGCTGTAATAAAATTAATCCATCGGCACCTATTCCAAATCTTCTATCACACAAATGTTCAATTAATTGTTGATTATTTGAATCAAATATTTTATCTCGGTCATCAATTATTATAAAATCGTTGCCAGTGCCTTGGTATTTATAAAATTTAATCTTCAAATTTATGTAAATGATTGTCGGCTTGTATGGCTGTTTCGCCCCAAGTTGAATGTAAAATATATGAACTATTTCTTTTTAAAATAAATACTTCAAAAGGTTTGTTTATGCCATAAATAATTAACTTTTTCCCGTTAAATTGGTAACCATTAAATCCAATTATTGAAAACCAAAATTCAACAAATAAAGGTTTATTAATTTGATTTAATTTAGATAAAGATTGTAATGTTAACTTAGTAACCATACTGTCGGTTAAAGTACTATCGGTTGAGCGATTTATTGAGTTGTATTTGTCTTTAAACTTTTCTAATTCGTAAACCCAAATTAAACTGTCATTTAAAAAAACATCCTTCTCATTTTCGTCAATATTTTTCCCGTTTAGATATTGTTGAAATTGATTTTGTATTTTATTTTCAATTAAAGAAGAATCAATTTTTTCATTGATAATGGAATCAATTTCATAATATGACTCATCGGCCCTAATAGTTGAAATAGTGGTGTCAATTAAAACTTTGTTTTGTGTTATTTTGGCAGATATTTTTTTTATTGGATCAATAAAAGCATTTCTAAACCTATCAACCAGTACCTCCTTATAAGTTTGATTTTCTTTTTGTTTTTGGATATATTTTATATTTGCGTAATAATCTATGATTAAAACTATACCAAAAATGGAAATCATAACCCAAATCCATGTATAGTTTTTAGGTTTATTTGGTATTATTTCTTCGTTATAATACTCCTCTAATTCTTGTTTTATAATTGCATCGTGATTGGCAGCATATTTATCAAAATCATTTTTAAAATCAATATCAGCATATAATTTTTTTTCAAATGCTTTTTTTTCCTCACGCGACATTTCGTTACGTAAGTATTTTTCGAAATAATAAGTGTGTTTATCGTGTAACATTAATTTTAAACTGCAAAGTTCAATTTAGTTTTGATAGCTGCAAATATATTTTTTTACCGCTCATCATTCAAAAAGATAATTTTACAACAAAGTTTGATAAAAAAAACACTAATAAAAGAATTTTGAGGTTATAGTTTCAAGAAATTATTTTAAAAAAATGGAACAAAATTTGAATAAAATGGGTTTTACTAATAACAAATTTAAATATAAATGAAAAAGTACACATTAATTTTTGTAGTGGCTTGCCTAGGAGGTTTAGCTGCAATTGGGTTGGGAAAATTATTTGGAAGTAAACAAAGTTCAAATGAATTTGCTCAAAATTATTTAGCAAAATATGCAAGTTTGACAGATGGAGGGCAACGACCCGATTTTGTGGCAATTGCAGAATTGGTTACACCAACAGTGGTTCATATTTTAACAGTGGTTGATCAACCTCAAAGTAGAAATGAAATGCAAGAAATAAATCCTTTCGATTTTTTTGGTGGAAGGGGTTTTAATATGCCTCAACCTGGACCAAGAGCTGGAAGTGGCAGTGGTGTTATTATTTCGCTAGATGGTTTAATAGTAACCAACAACCATGTAATTGATGGGGCTACAAAAATAAAAGTTATACTAAATGACAAACGCGAATACGATGCTGAACTGCTAGGAAAAGATGTGAATACCGACTTAGCATTGCTAAGAATTTCGGAAACAAATTTACCTTTTGCAGTTATTGGCAATAGCGATGAAGTGAAAGTAGGTCAGTGGGTTTTAGCAGTTGGTAATCCATTTAATTTAACAAGTACTGTTACTGCAGGAATTATAAGTGCAAAAGGGCGTAACTTAAATATTAACCGAGGAAATGGACAGCAATACCCAATAGAATCATTTATACAAACCGATGCAGCAGTTAATCCTGGTAATAGTGGTGGTGCATTAGTAAGTGAATCAGGAAAACTAATTGGTATAAACACTGCAATTGCAAGTGAAACTGGGCAATATGCTGGTTATGCTTTTGCAATTCCTAGCAATTTAATGAATAAAGTGATAACTGATTTACAAAAATTTGGAACTGTTCAACGTGGTGTTTTAGGTGTGGAAATAACAGATGTAGATGGGGAATTGGCAGACAAATTAGGATTAAAGGAAGTTAAAGGAGTGTATGTAAGAAACGTAAAAGAAAATAGTGCGGCAGAAGATGCTGGAATTAAAACCGATGATGTAATAATTTCGGCTGATGGAAGTGAAACCAAAAGCACTCCTGAGTTACAAGAATTAATTGGAAAGAAAAACCCAGGCGACATTGTTAAAATTAAAGTAATTAGAGAAGGTAAAGAAAAAATAATTGATGTAAAATTAAAGGGCTTAGATGGTAAAACAACTTTAAAGGTTGCAGAAAAAACTGAAGTAAACAAAGCCTTAGATTCTGAATTTGAAACATTAACACGAAGTGAAAGATTGAAATTAAAAATTGCGAATGGAATAAAAGTAAAATCGTTAGGTGCAAAAAGTATATTGAAACTGGCTGGCGTTCCTTCAGGTTTTATTATTACCAATGTCGACAAAAAACCGATTTCCACTGTAACCGATTTTAAAGCAGCCTTTGAAGGTAAAAAAGGAGCGGTGTTGGTTGAAGGGGTAAAAGAAGATGGTACTCCAGATTATTACGCAGTAAAAATAGGAAAGTAATCCTAATTTTATTAAAATTCAAAAAGCCGAATGTATTCATTACTTCGGCTTTTTTGTTATAATCACACTTTCGTCAGACGCTTAACAAGCCTTTGCGTTGCCGAGCCGTCAGACGGATAATTCCCCAATTGCATTTTTCTATCGTTTTTATTACTTTCAAGCCTAATTTGTGTTTATTATTGCAAAGCAAAAAAAGCGAAAAAAAATGTTAAAATTAGGCGATAGGGTAAAGTTTGTAAACGAAAACATGGAAGGATTTGTAACTAGTTTTAAAGGTAAAAATTTGATTGGTGTAACCATAGAAGATGATTTTGAAATTCCAGTTTTGGCAAGCGAAATAGTTAAAATTGATTTTGATGAAGTAAAACCAAATACGGATAAAAAAACTGTAGATGATAAACTAAAACCTAAGTTAAATACTAACCCAATTGGTGTATTTTGGGCTTATAACAGAATTGGAGAAAATGAGGTAGAAGGAGTGTTGCATAATAATGCATGCGACACTATGGTATATTTGATTTACCAAAAAGAAAAAGAAGTATATAATTTATACAAAACAGGCAAACTGAACCGAGGAGAAGAAATTAATTTTTTAAAATTGAATTTAGAAAATTATGAAAAATGGAATACGCTTTTGTTTCAATTAATTTTAGCTGACGATATAACCATAAAACCTTCAAAACCCTTACATATAGAGTTTAAATCGAAACCAAAAGAATTTCATCAATCATTAAAATTTTGTTTCTTTTTGCAAAAGCAAGCATACATGTTTAAGCTCAATGAAGAATTAAATTCACTAAACTTAAATGCATTGAAACAAAAAGATTTTAGTGAAAAAAATACCATTGAAAAGATTGATTTATCGCAAAAACCCGAACCAATTATTGATTTGCATTTTGATAAATTATTAGAAAGAGGTTATACAACTCAAACCAACGATATAATTGGGGTGCAAATGGATGTATTTATTAAAACATTAGAGGCAGCCTACATGAACCAAATGAAAAGCATTGTTTATGTGCATGGAATTGGAAACCAATATTTAAAAAATAAAATACATACTTTTTTAACCAAAAATAAACGCTTAGCCAAGCATTTTGAAGAAGCCGATACTTTAAAATTTGGTGGTGGTGCTACTTATATTGAAATAGGGTAATTAAAAACCATTCAAGTTAATCTCTAGGTTTCCATCAGTTACAATATTTATTTTTATAGCTGAAGGTGTAATGTAAATATTTCCTGGTTCTATGTTTTTAACAAATCCTTTAATATCTAAATTGTCGAGCATTTTTTTGTTTACAGCATCATTGGCAGTTAACCTTGCTTGTGTTAATTTATCTTCTATTGGAAAAATCAATTTGCTTTCTATGTTTTCTTTAAAACTTTTTGATTTAACAAGCCACGATGCAGCTTTTAATAGTATATCGCGTGTTTTTAATTCAAAGTCGAATTGTTTTATTTCAATAGTTTTGCTTTTTGCATTGTAAATTGGAACTCCAGTTGCATAAACTACACCCTTAATATTTTTACCTACCATTCCTTTTCTTACTTTTCCATCAATGTCTAAGGCAATCATTACTTTATTTCCATAATTAAATACTTGGACATCGTTAATTTTCATTTTGTAATCGTAGCTTTCTAGTTCAAATGGTTTGTTTAAAAACTGTTGTTTTATGCTTTCATTTATTTGTTCAAAAGTTAAAGTTGCGCCCAAATTTAATTTTACATTTTCTTGTATATTACTCACTTGCCTAAGTGGTGGAATTACTTTTGAAAAAGAATCGTTGGTAGGTTTATAGCCAGAAACAAATTCCACAATGCTTGACAAGCCTAATTTAATTTGCATGTTTTTGGGAGTATACTGAATGGGCGTAATAAATACATTTTTAGGGTTTACTACCATCCATGCTTTATTGGCAGAATCTAGCAAAATAGGATTGGCTAATTTCATCCACTCATCCGAAACAATTTTTTTAATATTTACATATTTAGGAACTTCTGTATCAATTTTCTTTGCCATTTTATTCACCACACCCTGAATCATTGAACCAAAAAGTGAGGGTAAATCTAGTTTTGTAAAACCTAAGTCAATTACAGGCAAATCGTCCCATATTATTTTTCCTTTGCTGTTTAAAAGTAAGTTCCAATCTCTATCAACAACAGGACTGGTACTAAAATTTACTGTTAAATTTAAACCTTTACTTATTTCTTTTGAACTTCCAAAAACATTTAATAAATACACAAAATCAATATGTAATGGTGCAGTAATATTTAAACTATTGGCTGTAGTAGTTAATAAAAAATCGCCCTTTTTTAGTACTTCAACCTTTAAATTGTCACCATCGTTATCGTTAAAATTGCTATCTTTATAAAGCTGGGTAGTAAACTTTTTATTCAACGATTTTGATAAACCTTCTATATTTATATTAATAGGTAGTCCAATCATTGAACTTAATTTAGGCGGTTCTACTACACTAAAACTTGGTGGTTTTGGAGGTTCAATTTTAGTGGTTTTACACGACCAATTAAATACCATCATTATTGTTATAATTATTAAAAAGAAAAATTTCATAGAAAAAAAAATTGAATACAAATTAAGTATTATTTTGTAAAAGAATATTTTAAAATACTATCAGCCTTTATACATTTTCAATTTAATACCAATTGTATTTATAAAATAGTCCAAAGCTATTTTATAAATTTATCCCGCTCATTAGCGAGAGTTAATGCCGCCAACACAAAAACATCTTTCAAATTTGGATTATTTGTTTTTTTCAAGCGGTATAAATCATAAACTAATTAATTATTACATTAACAAAAATTATTTTCAAAACAATACTTTTGAAAATTACTTTTCACTTTAAACTACTTATTATAAAATGACAAAACATACCGATTTACATGCCGCAACTGGCAATACACTAAGCTGCAAAGGTTGGGTTCAAGAAGCTGCATTGCGCATGCTTTACAATAATCTAGACCCAGATGTAGCCGAAAAACCAGACGATTTAGTAGTATATGGTGGAATAGGAAAAGCTGCCCGTAATTGGGAAAGTTTTGATTTAATTGTAAAAGCATTACAAGATTTAGAAGAAGACGAAACCCTTTTGATTCAAAGTGGCAAGCCAGTAGGAATTTTACCAACGCATAAAGATGCTCCACGTGTAATTATTTCAAATAGCATGTTGGTTCCGCGTTGGGCTAACTGGGAAACTTTTCATGAATTAGACAAAAAAGGTTTGATGATGTATGGCCAAATGACAGCCGGAAGTTGGATATATATTGGCTCACAAGGAATTGTACAAGGAACTTACGAAACTTTTGCAGAAGCTGCTCGCCAACATTTTGGCGGAACTTTAAAAGGAACTTTAACGGTTACTGCAGGTTTAGGTGGAATGGGTGGCGCACAACCTTTGGCAGTTACCATGTGTGATGGTGTTTGTTTGGCTGCTGAAATGGTGGAATGGCGCATAAAAAAACGTATTGAAACACGTTATTTGGATGTAATGAGCCGTGATATTGACCAAGCTATTGACATGGCTTTAAAGGCAAAAGCTGCTGGACAACGACTTTCCATTGGTGTGGTTTGTAATGTAATTGATTTGTTGGAACGCTTAATTGAACGCAATATAATTCCTGATTTGTTAACTGATCAAACTTCGGCACATGATCCATTGAATGGATATTATCCTGAAGGAATAGCCGAGGAAGTAGCAGACCACATGCGTAAAACGGAGCCAGTTAAGTATGTTGAAAAATCTTTAGATACAATGGCACACCATGTAAAACTAATGATTGAGTTACAACAAAAAGGGGCAATTGTTTTTGATTATGGAAATAACTTACGTGGACAAGCAAAAGACCAACGTCATGTTGAAAATGCATTCTCGTTCCCTGGTTTTGTACCTGCTTATATTCGTCCTTTATTCTGCGAAGGAAAAGGCCCGTTCCGTTGGGTAGCTTTAAGTGGCGACCCGAATGATATTTATATAACCGACCAAGTAATGAAAGATTTATTTCCTGAAAATACTTCATTACACCGTTGGTTAGATATGGCTCAAGAGCGCATTGCATTTCAAGGTTTACCTGCTCGTATTTGCTGGATAGGCCAAGGAGATAGAGAAAAAGCTGCTTTGGCTTTTAACGAATTGGTTAGAACTGGAAAAGTAAAAGGTCCAATTGTAATTGGTCGTGACCATTTAGATACTGGCTCGGTAGCAAGTCCGAACCGAGAAACAGAAGCCATGAAAGATGGTAGTGATGCAGTAGCAGATTGGCCAATTTTAAATTCATTAATTAACACTGCAGGTGGTGCTAGTTGGGTTTCTATCCATCATGGTGGTGGTGTAGGAATGGGTTACAGCATACATGCAGGAATGGTGATAGTGGCAGATGGAACTGAAGATGCTGCACGCAGACTAAAACGTGTATTGCACAACGATCCTGCAATGGGTGTAATCCGCCATGCTGATGCAGGTTATGACATAGCCATTGATACAGCTAGAAAACATAGATTAGACATTAAAGAAAGATTGAAAGACAAGGAAGATAAACCTGGTTATTAATAATTGTGGGTCAGTTTGAGCGAAGTCGAAAACTATCGGACGAAAGTAGTTTGTATTGTTCTCGACTTCGCTCGAACTGACTTGATATCATAAAAAATCCCACTCAATTTGAATGGGATTTTTTTATGGAACGAATTACTATATTTGTTAAATTAAAATCTGTAACAAAATGTACACTTATAAAATACATTTACATCAAGAAGAGGAAGGCGGTTATACTGCAATTGTCCCTGCTTTGCCAGGATGTATAACCTACGGAGAAAACGTGGAAGAAGCAATTACTATGGCCAAAGAAGCTATTGAATTATATATTGAAGAGTTAAAAGATAGGAATGAATTAATTCCAGACGATACCAATACTTTAGAGTATTCAGTAAACTTAGAAGTGGCATGAACCTGTCACCAAAATATTTAATAAAGCTTTTGGAAGCAAATGGGTTTTATTTTAAAAGGGCAAAAGGCTCTCATCAATTATACTATAATTCACAAACAAATGTTACAATTATTGTTCCTATTCATGGAGGTAAAGACATGAAAAAGGGAACTTTTTTAACTATTTTAAAACAAGCTGGTATTGATAAAAACAATTTAACTTTTTAGGTTTAGTTAAACTACTTTGAACTCCAATTTACCTTTTATCAAAAACTTTTTATTGATGGTTTGATTATTTTCTAAACGTACTTCTAAATTCATCATTTCTTATTCAACATTCGATATTTTTTTGTTTAGCCTTCGCTCAACGACCTATCAACTATCAACCATCAACTAGCTATACTTTTTCAAAAATCAAAGCAACACCTTGCCCAACGCCAATGCACATGGTAGCTAAACCATATTGTACATTTTGTTTTTGCATTTGATGAATCAATGTAGTAGAAATCCTGGCGCCACTTGCTCCAAGCGGATGACCAATTGCAATAGCACCACCATTTACATTTACAATTTCTGGGTTCATTTGCAAATCGTGCATACACGCCAAACCTTGCGCAGCAAAAGCTTCGTTTAATTCTACCAAACCAATTTGGTTCATGGTTAATCCTGCACGCTTTAAAGCCTTTTGTGTTGCAGGAACTGGTCCTATTCCCATAATAGATGGATGAACACCAGCAACACCCCTGCTTACCAAACGAGCAATTGGGGTTAAATTATATTTTTTTACAGCATCTTCACTCACTAAAATTAAAGCAGCAGCGCCATCATTTATTCCTGAAGAATTACCAGCTGTAACCGAACCATCCTTTTTAAAAGCAGGCTTTAGTTTGATTAAATCGTCAATTGTTCCCAAACGAGGATGTTCATCTTTATTAAAAACAATGGCATCGCCTTTCTTTTGAGGAATGCTTATTGGAATAATTTCGTTAGCAAAAATATTTGAATCGTGGGCGGCTTGGTATTTTAATTGTGAAGCATGGGCAAACTGATCTTGCGCCTCACGGCTAATTTTCCATTGCGCAGCAATATTTTCGGCCGTTTCACCCATAGAATACGGATGGTATAATTCCGATAATTTTTTATTGGTAAATCGCCAGCCAATGGTGGTATCATAAATTTCGGGTGTTCTGCTAAAAGCAGTTTCTGCCTTGGCCATTACAAAAGGCGCGCGAGTCATGCTTTCTGTGCCTCCGGCAATATATATTTCACCATCGCCACAAGCAATTGCTCGGCTAGCATCGGCTATACTTTGTAAGCCTGAAGCACATAGACGGTTTACGGTATTGCCACCAACTGTAATGGGCAGACCTGCTAATAAAGCGCTCATTCGAGCCACGTTTCTATTGTCTTCACCAGCTTGGTTGGCAGCACCAAAAATCACATCTTCTATTTCATTGATATCAATGTTTGGATTGCGAGCAATTAAGGCCTTAATTACTTCAGCTCCTAAATCGTCAGGACGAATGGTACTTAAAGCTCCTCCAAATTTACCAACGGGCGTTCGCACAGCATCAATAATAAAAACGTCTTTCATGTTATATTTTTTCTTAAAAAATTGCTTGGCAAAGCTAATGCTACTTTTCATTTTTACAATTCCAATATAGAATTATATACCGCCAACTACTAGGTTTTAAGAATTTATGAAGCGATTAAACCATTACTAAAACCATTTTGATTTACAAAATAGGAAAATGTGTATGGCATAAATATTAGATGGTATTATGCCGCGAAGCATATAACAGAACTGAACTAGAATAAACAACCAAGCAGTATAACAAAGGTTTTTAATCAAAAAATTTGAAAACCTTTGTTGTTTTGGTTTAAATTGCCAAACTTTTTAAAATAATTAAAACCATGATTCAACGCATTCAAACCGTATATTTAATTGCTATTATTGTATTAACTTCAGTAATGTTTAGCGGAAGTTTACTATCACTGAAACAACCAAACCCTACTAATGGAGTTGATGAATATGACTTAAATATATTTTATTTTAAAGTAACAGAAGTGCAAAAAAGCATAGTAGGAGGACATGAAACACAAACTTCTGCTATCAAATCAATGACTATTCAATATGGCTTAATTGCCATTGCTGCAATTTTAATTGGGTTAACTATTTCAATCATTTTTAGCTATAAAAATCGGGAAAAACAAATGAAGCTAACACGTTTAAATTTTTTGGTAATGGCTATGTTGTATTCGGCAGTTTTTGCAAAAGCAATCAATTATATTCCAGGCTTTGAATTTAGTAAACTAATGCCTTACAGTACTTTAGGAATTATGTTAATGATTTTTAACTTTTACCTTAACTGGCGCGTTTTGCGCTTAATTAAAAAGGATGATGATTTGGTGAAAAGTGCTGACAGAATAAGGTAATACTTATTTTTTAAAAGCTGATTTTCATATAGTAATATTGCATAAAGCACTATTTAACATATATTGTAAAAGTTTTAAAACAGTTACAATAAAATATGTGACTTGTTTCAAATAAATAACATTTTAAAAAATAATTTTTGAACTTTAACGATTTTAATTTTGATGAAAAGCTATTAGATGGCTTATCGTCAATGGGTTTTGATAAACCCACTCCTATTCAAGAACAAGCCATCCCTTTAATTTTAGCAAATAAAGACTTAATTGCCTGCGCACAAACCGGAACAGGAAAAACTGCAGCTTATTTGTTACCCATTTTAAATAAAATAGTACAAAACAAAACTAGCAACTTAAATACTTTAATTATTGCTCCAACCAGAGAACTAGCTCAGCAAATAGACCAACAAGTAGAAGGTTTTGCTTATTTTTTAGGTGTTAGTTCTATTTCGGTTTATGGTGGTGGCGATGGTGCTGCTTTTGAACAACAAAAAAAAGCAATGCGCGAAGGTGCTGACATTATTATAGCAACTCCCGGAAGGTTAATTGCTATGCTTACTTCGGCTGGTTCGGTTAACATGAGTTCATTGCAACATTTAGTGTTAGATGAAGCGGATAGAATGCTTGACATGGGTTTTCATGATGACATAATGCGCATTATAAACTATTTGCCCAAAACTAGGCAAACTGTTCTTTTTTCAGCTACCATGCCTCCTAAAATAAGGAGTATGGCAAATAAAATTTTAACCAATCCTGAACATGTAAATATTGCTATAAGTAAACCTGCGGAAGGCATTTTACAACAAGCTTTTATGGCTTTCGATACGCAAAAAGTGGCATTGGTGAAACATATTTTAAACGAAAAAGAACACAACAGTGTAATTGTTTTTGCAAGTACCAAAGAAAAAGTAAAAGAATTAGGTAAAGAATTATACCGCTCAGGACTTTCCATTAAAGCATTTCATAGCGATTTAGAACAAGCTGAACGTGAGCAAATAATGCTTGCCTTTAAAAATAAAGAAGTTCAAATTTTAATAGGAACCGATATTCTTTCGCGCGGAATTGATGTAGATGGAATAAGCTTGGTAGTAAACTTTGATGTTCCACCTGACCCAGAAGATTATATACACAGAATTGGACGTACAGCGCGTGCAGAAACTACTGGAACAGCTATTACATTTATCAATCCGAAAGATCAACGCAGGTTTTTTAGTATTGAAAATTTAATTGGAACAGAAATTCCAAAATTGCCGCTACCTGAATTTTTAGGAGAAGCGCCATTATACGAACCTGATAAAAAAATGGACAGGCCAATGGGTGGTTTTAAGAAAAAACCTGGCTTCAAAAAGAAATTTAAACCCAATAATAAACCAAAAGCACAATAAAAGTAAAATCCATTGTACTAAAAAAATATGGGACAACAGAAGTTAAAACGCTTTTCAGAATTCATAGAAATGCCAAATTGTTTTGATTTTCCTTTCCATTTAAAAGGAAAATGGAAAACCGATGTTTTTAAAAACAACAACCCTTTGGTTCTTGAATTAGCATGTGGAAAAGGTGAATATACCGTTAATTTAGCGCAACAAAATGCCGAAAGTAATTTTATAGGAATTGATATAAAAAGCAACAGAATGTGGAAAGGTGCTACTATTTCGAAGGAATTAAAATTAACCAACACTGGCTTTGTTCGATTATCAATTAATAAAATTAATACATTTTTTAATCAAAATGAAGTTGATGAAATTTGGATTACCTTTCCCGATCCTTTTCCGAAAGATAGACATGAAAAATATAGATTAACCCATCCTGAATTTTTAACTTATTATAAAAATATTTTAAAAAAAGGTGGTATTGTTAACTTTAAAACAGACGATGATAATCTATTTGAATACACTTTAGAAACTTTGGAAAAAGTAAATATTAAACCAATTGATCTAATTAAAGATGTTCATAACGACACTCATCAATATCATCAATTAAGAGATATAACTACCCATTACGAAAAGCTATTTTCAGCACAAGGAAGAACTATTAAATACTGTAAATTTACATTAGATAGCTTAACTTATACTCCCCAACCTGAAGTTTTTGAACATAAAATTTCAATAAATTCAAAATAAAAATGCTAATAGTTTCGTTATTAAACTACTAACTTTTTAAAAAAGTAAGTAAAATACTTTGTACTTTTAAAAAAAATTATAATTTTGTCTGCTATGAAATTAATGAAGTCATTATTTTTTTCTTTACTTGTAGTACTAAGCTTAACTAAAGTAAAAGCTCAGCAAATTGAAATTGGATTACTACTTGGTACTTCCCATTATTTAGGCGATTTAAGCGATGAAAAAATAAATTTTAAAAATACTTATTTTGCCGCTTCCCTATTTGGCAGGTATAACTTTTCTAATAAAGTTGCTGTAAGCGGAATGGCTAGTTTTGGCACTGTTAGTGGCGATGACAAACAAAGTTCATTAGAATCATCAAAATTAAGAAACCTTAACTTTTCTTCTAGTATTTATGAATTTAGCGTTCGTTTAGAATATAATTTACTAAAGAATGATTTGAGAAATATTAGCAACCGTCCATTTATACCCTATGTATTTGCAGGTTTAGGGGTTTTTAAATTTAATCCTCAAACAACTTATATTGATGGGGCTGGAGTTAAAATAACAAAAGAATTACAACCACTTGCAACCGAAGGTCAAGGATCAACAGTATATAACGAAAAGAAAAAATACGATTTAACTGAAATAATTATTCCAATGGGAATTGGTTTTAGAACTAGAATTAGCGATGCATTTTATTTAGGAATAGAAGCAGGAGTTAGGTTTACTACCACTAACTATTTGGACGATGTAGGAGGAGTATATGCCGATAATACTGTAGTAAGAGCAAATACAGGATTGGTTGCGTCACAATTGGCCGATAGAAGATGGGAAGTTAGCCCTTTAGACGGACAAGGTTTTTATAAAGAAAATGAAAAGAGAAGCAGAAGATCACTTTTAGAAAATGATGCTTATTTTATTACCGGAATTACCATTTCATACATGATAAGAAGTAAGGGTCAAGCTTGTCCGACTTTCAATTAAAAAAATTTTGAAAAAAATAATCTTTATATTTTTACTATCAATAAGTTTAAGTGCATTTGCGCAAAAAGTTGATATTGGTTTTGGACTAGGGCTAGCTAATTATTGGGGCGATTTGGCACCAAGCATAGCTTTTAACGAAACCAAATTTGCAGGTAATGTGTTTGCTAGGCTCAATCTATCAACCACTTGGGCAATAACTGCACAATATTCGTTAATTCAAGTAAGTGGTAATGATAAAAATTTTGAATTTAACAAATACCGTAATTTGAATTTTCAATCTAATATTACTGAATACGCTGGTTTAGTTGAATATAATTTTGCCGATTTTGGCTATGGCGTACTCGATAGAAAAATAACTGGTTACATTTTTGGTGGATTTGCTTTAGCAAAATTTAATCCCCAAACACGTTATGCAGGTGAAGTTGTTAACTTAAGAGATTTAAAAACAGAAGGCGTTGCTTATGGAACATACACTTTTGCAATCCCTTTTGGAATAGGTGCTAAATGGATTTTTGCCCGTAATTTAAGTTTAGAAGCAAATTATAATATTCGTAAAACTTATACTGATTATTTAGATGACGTTAGTGGTGTTTACACTGATTTAAGCAGCAGCAGCATTAGAACACAACAAATAGCAGATAGAAGTTTTGAAATTTTTGGTTCTACTCCTACCGTTGTTGGATCAAGAAGAGGTTCGGATAACTATAACGATTGGTACATGACCTTTACTACTACACTGGCTTACCGACTACCTGGCCGAATTAAATGCCCTACCTTTTATTAAATTAATATTTAACAAAAGCACCTGTATCTTGATTTATGTGTTGCTTTAATTCTTTTAAAAAAATTCTTCTTTGAATATTTACCGCGCCCATGCTTATTAAATGCGGATTTTCAACTTGACAATCAATAAAATGAAAGTTAAATTGTTGGAGGTATTTACTCAAATAAATTAAAGCCATTTTACTTGCATTACTCATAGTGCTTACCATGCTTTCGCCCATAAAACATTTACCTAAAGCTACCCCATACAAACCGCCAACAAGTTTATTTTCAAACCAAACTTCTACACTGTGTGCGTGTCCTTTTAAATGTAAAATATTGTAAATATCTTCTATCTCTTCACTTATCCATGTTCCTTCATTTTTTAATCTTTCGTTTCTACATAAATTTATTAATGCCGAAAAATCTTTATCAATTGTACATTCAAACTTATTTGATTTAATAAGTTGTTGCATGCTTTTTGAAATTTTTACTTTTGAAGGATATAAAACTGTTCTAGGATTTGGGCTAAACCACATAGGCAATTCGCCTTCGTTAAACCAATGAAATATTCCTTTTCGGTAGGCTTTTAATACTAAATCGGGACTCATTTTACCACCAACTGCAAGTAATCCATCTTTTCGAGCAGTATATACCGAATCAGGAAATATATCGTCAATAATAAAATAAAAAGACATTGAATTTTAAAGCTCTTTTCTTAATCGGGCAACGGGCAAATTAAGTTGTTCTCTATATTTGGCTACCGTTCTGCGTGCAATATTGTAACCTTTTTCCTTTAAAATTTCCATTAGTTTTTCATCGGGTAATGGCTTGTGTTTATCTTCAACTTCAATGGCTCCTTTTAAAATCTTTTTTACTTCGTGGCTACTTACTTCTTCGCCTTCATCATTGGTAATGCCTTCGCTAAAAAAGAATTTTAATGGAATAATTCCCCAACTTGTTTGTATGTATTTACTATTTGCTACTCTACTAATTGTTGAAATATCGTATCCTGTTAAATCGGCAATGTTTTTTAAAATCATTGGTCGTAATTTACTTTCATCGCCATCTTCAAAATACTTTATTTGGTATTGTAAAATGGCGTTCATAGTGGTAAGCAATGTATTTTGACGTTGTTTTATACTGTCAATAAACCACTTAGCACCATCCAGTTTTTGTTTAATAAACATAACTGTATCTTTTTGATCTTTACTTGGAGCATTGCTTTTATCGTAAGCTTGTAATGCTTCCATGTAAGTTCTACTTATTCGCAAGTCAGGAGTATTTCTTCCATTTAAACTTATAGTTAGTATTCCGCCTTCATCGTTTAAAGTAAAATCGGGTGTAATATATTGTGCTGCTTGCCCACCATAACTGTCGCCTGGCTTCGGATTTAGTTTAGTAATTATACCAATTATAGTTTTAATTTTTTCATCGTCTAAATGCAATTCTTTTGCAATTTTTTCATAATGCTTTTTGGTAAATTCATCAAAATACTTTTCTAAAACTTCAATAGCTAACTCAATGGCTCGGTTATAATATTCTTTTCTTTTTAATTGAATTATTAAACATTCTTGTAAGCTTGTTGCGCCAATTCCTGCAGGGTCTAACTTTTGAATTTTAGCTAGCACTTGTTTCATTTCCTGTGGGCTAGCTTCAATATTTTGTGCAAATGCTAAATCGTTAATTATTGCATCTAATGGTCTACGTAAATAACCATCATCATCAATAGTTCCAATTATTTGATTGCCTATAATTTCCTCTTTTTCTGAACCAACTACTGCACTAAACTGTTCCAATAATGCATCGTGAAAAGTAGATGTTTCGGCTAAAGGCGAATCTTTTCTTTCTTCATTTCCTTCATCGCTTAAGTGAAAACCGTCAGGTTCATATTCATCGTTTACGTATTCTTTTACATCAAACGATTCATCGGTCATATAATCTTCTACACTCGTATCTTTTTCGTATTCTTCTGTTTCTTGGGTTTCGGTTTTTGGGTCTTCGCTTGGAGCTGCATCCGCATCTTTATTGCTCAGCAATGCAGGGTTTTCAATCATTTCCAAATCAATGCGCTGCAAAAAATCGACAGTATTAAGTTGCAATAACTTAATGAATTGAATTTGCAAAGGTGATAGCTTTTGCTGCTGTTTTTGATGGAGGCCTTGTTTTAACATGAATGAAATTCAAAATTAGTTATTTGCCTTATAAAAATCGTACCAAAAAATAAATATTATTCACATTAAAACATAAAAAGGTTTTGAAACTTGACATTCAATTATAAAAAATTAATAAAGTATATTTAGCTTGGTTATTATTGCATAAATTATTGTAAGAATGAATCAATTAAAACCGTTGGCTGAAAGAGTTAGGCCCCAAAATTTAAATGAATATATTGGTCAGGAACATTTAACTGGCAATGGAGCAATTTTAAGTGGTGCTATAAAAAATAAAAACATTCCCTCTATTATTTTTTGGGGACCTCCTGGAGTTGGCAAAACTACTTTGGCTAAAATAATTGGCAATGAACTAAACTTGCCTTATTATGGCTTAAGTGCAATAAATGCTGGTGTTGCCGATGTAAGAAAAATTATTGAAGAGTCGAAAAAAATTGGTAAAGTATTGTTGTTTTTAGATGAAATACATCGATTTAATAAAAGCCAACAAGATGCACTTTTGGGAGCGGTTGAAAATGGCAATATTATATTAATAGGAGCAACTACCGAAAACCCAAGTTTCGAAGTAAATAATGCATTGCTTTCTAGGTGTCAGGTTTATATTTTAAAGGAGTTAAATAAAGATCATTTATTAAAAATAATACTTCAAGCAATTGAAAAAGATGATTGGCTAAAAACTAAAAAAATTGAGTTAATCGAAACCGAAGCAATGTTTATTCACAGTGGTGGAGATGCCAGAAAATTGTTAAATATTCTAGAAATAATTGTTACTCAAAGTCAAACCGAAATAGTTGAAATTAATAATGAAAATTCCATTCGTTTATTGCAACAAAAAATTGCTTTGTACGATAAAAATGGAGAAGAGCATTACAATATTATTTCCGCCTTTATTAAATCGATGAGAGGTAGCGACCCAAATGCAACTGTTTACTATTTGGCGCGAATGTTAAATGCAGGCGAAAACATTGAGTTTATTGCTAGACGCATGTTAATTTTGGCAAGCGAGGACATAGGAAATGCAAACCCAAATGCACTTTTATTGGCAACAAATTGTTTCACTGCAATTAAAATGTTGGGTATGCCAGAGGCACGAATTATACTCTCGCAAACTGCCATTTATTTAGCAACATCCACCAAAAGCAATGCCAGCTACCTAGCCATTGATGAAGCTTTGAGCACGGTTAAAAAAACAGGAAATTTGCCCATTCCCTTGCACTTACGTAATGCTCCTACCCAATTAATGAAAGACTTAAATTATGGAACCGATTACAAATATGCCCACGTTTTTGAAAATAATTTTATAGTACAAGAGTTTTTACCTGATGGAATTAGCGGACAAAAATTTTATGAGCCTGGAAATAACGCAAGAGAAAATGAACAACGTCAATTTTTAAAAATACGTTGGAAAGAAAAATATGGTTATTAGTAATTATTTTTTAAGGGTAATTTCTACACTTTCGCCTTGCATTAAAGTTAATGAACTTGAGCGCAACCAAGGATTTAAAAGTTTTATGGTTTTATAATTTGTTTTAAATTCACTGGCCCACGAAGCCAAGTTTGGTATGGAGTAATTAACCGATAAATTGATCGTTTGTATGGGTTCATATAAATGATTTTTGGCTAAATAAAATCCATATTGTTGTGGCTTTTCGGCTATTTCTTTCATTGCTAAAATTCTAAATACATAACGCGAAGTTTCGGTATTTAAATACAAATCGTAATAAGTATTTCCATATTGGCTTTGTAATTGTTTTTTTAACCCAGCAATTCCCATGTTGTAACTTGCAGCCACCAAGCCCCAATCGTTAAAAACAGCATACGATTCCTTAAAATATTTGCATGCTGCATAAGTTGCTTTTTCTAAATGATAACGTTCGTCTACTTCTGCGTTAATTTTTAAGCCATATTGTTTGCCTGTTTTATCCATAAACTGCCAAAAACCTGATGCACCAACTGGAGAAACCACATTTAACAAACCACTTTCAATTAATGCTACATATTTTAAATCGTCAGGCAATCCTTCTTGTTTTAAAATAGGCTCAATTGTTGGAAAAAATCGATTGGCACGTTTTAACATTAATATAGTTTGCGATTGCCAATACACATTGGTTAACAATTCTCTGTCAAATCTTTCTCTTACATCAAACTCTTTTAAACTTACTTTTTGCCCTGCAAACATTACATACTCGGGAATGGGTAATGACGGACTTTTTACACTTTGGTCAATTAACTGCTGTTGCTTGTCATCTTCTTTTATACTTCCATAAATAAAAAGTCCACTTCCAAAACTTACCAAAGCAAGTGTTAAAATAATTAATATATTTTTATTTTTAAAATTCAAAATTTATTCCTCCTCCATAGGTTTAAAATGCGCATAATTTTTCCATTTGTCTAATACTTTCACAAAATCATCTGGCAACGGACTTTCAAAAAACATGCGTTCGCCAGTTACTGGATGTGTAAATCCTAATGAACGTGCGTGCAGCGCCTGACGTGGAAGTATTTCAAAACAATTATCTACAAATTGCTTGTATTTAGTAAATGTGGTTCCTTTTAAAATTCTATCACCACCGTAAGTGGTATCGCCAAATAGTGGGTGACCAATGCTTTTGGCATGAACCCTAATTTGATGTGTTCTTCCAGTTTCTAATTTTAACTCAATTAAACTTACATAAGTTAAACTTTCCAAAACTTTGTAATGGGTAACACTCCATTTTCCTTTTTCTTCTTCGTTATAAAGCTGAAAAATTTTTCTATCGTGGTTACTTCTGCCAATATAGCCTGTAATTGTTCCTTCAAGTTCGGGCATTTCGCCCCAAGCTATGGCGTTGTAACTGCGTTCAATGCTGTGTTCATAAAACTGTTTTGCCAAATGAGTCATGGCATGTTCGCTTTTTGCTACTACCAAAAGTCCGGTGGTGTTTTTGTCAATTCTATGAACTAAACCCGGACGAATATTATTTTCTTGTGCAAATGGTAAATCTTTAAAATGCCATGCCAACGCATTTACTAAAGTTCCAGTAGTATTATTATATCCAGGATGAACCACCATGTTTGTAGGTTTGTTTACTATTAATAACGAATCATCTTCATAAATAATATTTAGCGGAATATTTTCAGCAACTATTTCGGTATTAGCAGGCGGATTAGGTAAAACAATGCTAATTACATCTAATGGTTTTACTTTATAGTTCGATTTTACAGGCTTTTCATTTACCAACACACAACCCAATTCGCAAGCTTGCTGCAACTTAGAGCGCGTAGCATTGGCAATGCGAATCATCAAATATTTGTCTATTCGCAGCAAGGCTTGACCCTTTTCTACTTCTACTCGGTGGTGTTCGTATAGTTCTTGGTCTTCGTTTTGGTCGTCTTCGTTCGGATCGGCTTTTAAAAGCGGCTTTAAATACATGTGGCAAAAGTACGTTTTTTTGATGGTTAATAGACCATGGACCATAGACGATAGTTTGTTATTAGACTTTATTCGGTCTATAATCTATCGCAAATGGTCTTATCATCACCTCAGCGCACTAACTATTTCATAAATAAGGAAGATGCTTATAGCATGACTTTGTTAGTGGTTTTCTATGGTCTATCGTCCATCAACTATTTCTTAATTCTTCAAATATCTTTTACGATAATGTCTCCCGCCATAAACAAATTTATAAACGATAATTATACTATTTTCCACTTCATATATAACATGATAAGGAAACGGTTTAACTAAAACTTGACGAAAATCTTTATACTTTTTTTGATAAATAAAAGGTTCATTTTGCAAAGATTCTAAACACTTTTCCAAACAATCTAACAATCTTTTACCCAAATCAGTTTGAATATTTTCATAATATAAAAAGGCTTCAACAATATCCTCTTTTGCTGATTATTTAATTTCTAATTCAAAACTCATTAACCAAGTTTATCTTTAGCCACTTTCCTTACTTCTGCCATGGTATATGATTTGCTTTTTCCAGCTTTATGCTGATCTCTTAAATTATCTAACTCTACTTTTTCATTTTCACTTAATTCATATTCGTACTCTTTCGATTTTTCATGAAGCAACAAGTTGATTGCTTTTAAAAAACCAGTGTCTTCAATGATATTTATTGCATCAAACATTTCTTTTTTTAAAACAGTTGTTTTCATTTTGCCATCTTTATTTATACAAATATATAAAACTATCTTTTTTCTAATACTTTTCTTACCTATTTTTACAATATAAATATCAGCCATTCTTTAAACGAACACCTCAGCGCACTAACTATTTCATAAATAATGAAGATGCTTTTAGCATGACTTTGTTAGTGGTTTTCTATGGTCTATCTCCCGATAATTATCGGGATATCAACTATTGTCTAACCAACACCGCAGCGCACCAACCATTTGTTACCACTTTTTGTTGTAAGTTTAAACCAAAAGCTTGGCAGCAATTTAACAAATCAGGTAAATCGGTTTCGTAAAAACCACTGATTAATACAATTCCATTTGGCTTTATATGTTTACTTAATTGCTCAAAACTGTTTAGTAAAATATTCTTATTAATATTGGCTAAAATAATATCAAACTCTTCGTTAGGCACAATACTTAAATCGCCTTTTTGATAATCAATATTGGTTATGTGGTTGTATGCTGCATTTTCACCTACATTTTCAAAAGCCCAATCGTCTATATCATTTGCAAAAATATTGGTGGCGCCTAGTTGCGAAGCCAAAATGGCCAAAACACCCGTTCCACAACCGTAATCAAAAACAGTTTTATCTTTAAAATCCATTTTCAGCATTAGCTCCATGATGCTTTGTGTGGTTTCGTGGTGGCCAGTTCCAAACGAAGTTTTGGGTTGAATAATTATTTCATATTCGTGCTTTTCCGAAACGTTATGAAAAGGTGCTTTTATAATTAGTTTATTACTCACTATTACCGGTTCAAAGCTACTTTCCCAAATGGCATTCCAATTTTGCTGCGCAATATTGCTAGCTACTACTTGGCCTTTGTCAATATTATATTTAAATAATATTTCATTGAACAATATTTCATCAAATATTGCTTCTTCTAAATACGCTTCAAAACCATTATCGTTTTCTAAAAAACCTTCAAAGTCAATGTCGGCCAATTCGGCTATTAAAAGTTCAGCTAATTCAGGATTGCAGTTTATTTGAAATACTTTGTAATTGTTCATTTATAGAAATTAATTTTCAAATATATTCCTTAAAATAAGTTAAAATAAAAAAGAATGTTGATTTTACAAATAAATAAGCCAAATAGTCAATATTATATACTTGGTTTAATTTTAGCTAATTGGTAAATGCTTAATAAATTAGTATCAATTTGGTGCTAATATTTTATTATTTTGCAAAATATTTTAAATAAAGAAACAAACTATTTTATATGCTAAATGCCGTATTAAAGAAACTATTTGGAAATAAATCAGACAGAGATTTAAAACCTATTTACCCAATAGTTGAACAGATAAAATTAGAATTTGCTAAATTACAATCAATTAGCGATGATGAATTAAGAAATAAAACCACCGAATTTAAAAATTACATTAAACAAGAACTTTCGGAAACCGATAATAAAATTGCTGAACTATTAAAGGAAACTGAAGTTGAAGATATTGATTTGCTTGGTAAAGATGATATTTTTAAAGAAATAGATAAGCTAAAAAAACAACGTGATACTGAAATAGAAAAAGCGTTGAATTTTATTTTACCTCAAGCTTTTGCAGTTATTAAAGAAACAGCCCGCAGACTTACCGAAAACAAACAATTAGTAGTTACTGCCAATGATTTTGATAAAGATTTAGCTGCCAAAACAAAACCTAAAAAACCTGTTACCATTAATGGCGATAAAGCAATTTACTCCAACACTTGGGATGCCGCAGGAAATACAGTTGTTTGGAATATGGTTCATTACGATGTGCAGTTAATTGGTGGTATAGTTTTACATAGTGGCAAAATTGCTGAAATGGGAACTGGTGAAGGTAAAACCTTGGTTTCAACATTACCTGCATACTTAAATGCTTTGGCTGGCGAAGGTGTTCACTTAGTTACTGTTAACGATTATTTGGCACGAAGAGACAGTGAATGGAATGCTCCATTATTTGAATTTCATGGTTTAAAAGTAGATTGTATTGATTACCACGAACCCAATTCGGATGCAAGGCGAAATGCTTACCTAGCAGATATTACTTACGGAACCAACAATGAATTTGGTTTTGATTACTTGCGCGACAATATGGCACGCGAAAAAGAAGAATTGGTTCAACGCAAACACCATTTTGCAATGGTGGATGAGGTAGATTCGGTTTTAGTGGATGATGCCAGAACTCCATTAATTATTTCGGGCCCTGTTCCTAAAGGCGATGACCAACAATTTTTTGCATTGAAACCTAGAATTGAAAAATTAGTAAACGCACAAAAACAAGTGTTTAATTTGGCATTGGCTGAAGCAAAAAAATTAATTGCTGCTGGTGATGAAAAATTAGGAGGTTTTAAATTACTACAAGCCCAACGTGCCATGCCGAAAAACTCTGCTTTAATTAAGTATTTAGGCGAACAAGGAATAAAACAAATATTAACCAAAACCGAAAGTTATTACCTACAAGACCAACAAAAGGAAATGCACAAAGTAGATGCTGACCTTTATTTTGTTATTGATGAAAAAGTTAATTCGATTGATTTAGCTGAAAAAGGTGCTGAACTAATTACGGTAAGTGGAGAAGATGCTCAGTTTTTTATAATACCAGATGTAGGTTCGTTAATAGCTCAAATAGAAAACAAAACTGATTTAAATAACGAAGAAAAATTAGCACAAAAAGAACAATTAATGCTCGACTTTTCTATTAAATCTGAAAGGATTCATACAGTAAATCAATTGCTTAAAGCATATTGTATGTTTGATAGAGATGTGGAATACATTATTGCAGACGGTAAAGTAAAAATAGTAGATGAACAAACTGGGCGTGTACTAGATGGAAGAAGATACAGCGATGGTTTGCACCAAGCATTAGAAGCCAAAGAAAATGTAAAAGTGGAAGCTGCAACACAAACTTATGCAACTGTTACTTTACAAAACTTTTTTAGAATGTATCACAAGTTGTGTGGTATGACTGGAACTGCTGAAACAGAAGCTGGTGAATTATGGGAAATTTATAAATTAGATGTGGTTGTAATTCCGTCAAATCGCCCTATTGCGCGTAAAGATGAAAACGATACAATTTACAAAACAAAACGCGAAAAATACAATGCTGTAATTGACGATGTAGTAAAACTTTCAGAGTCTGGCAGGCCAACTTTAGTGGGAACAACATCAGTAGAAGTATCAGAATTACTAAGCCGAATGTTAACTATGCGTAAATTAAAACACAATGTTTTAAACGCAAAACAAAACCAACGCGAAGCAGAAGTAATTGCTGAAGCTGGTCAAAAAGGAGCAGTAACTATTGCAACCAACATGGCCGGAAGGGGAACGGATATAAAGCTAGGTGAAGGAGTAAAAGAAGCAGGAGGACTTGCAATTGTTGGTACTGAAAGACACGATTCGAGAAGGGTTGACAGACAGTTAAGAGGTCGTGCTGGTAGACAAGGTGATCCGGGTTCATCGCGCTTTTACATAAGTTTAGAAGATGATTTAATGCGTTTATTTGGTAGTGAACGTATTGCCAAAGTAATGGATAGGTTGGGTATGAAAGAGGGTGAAAATATAGAACACTCCATGATTACTAAAAATATTGAAAATGCGCAACGCAAAGTAGAACAAAACAATTTTGGTGTGCGTAAGCGTTTATTAGAGTACGATGATGTAATGAATTCGCAGCGCGAAGTTATTTATGCAAAAAGAAGAAATGCATTGTATGGCGATAAATTAGAGTTGGATTTAAGCAATATGTTACACGATTTGTGTTACGAATTAGTAGAAACTTACCAAGATTTAAAAAGCCACAATGAATTTAAATTAGAGGTATTGCGTTTATTGGCTTATGAAACCAAAATAACTGATTCAGAATTTACTGGCAAAACAGAAGTTGTAGTTGATGCTTTAATGATTGAATTAAATGAACAATACAAACACCAAATAATTGTTATGGCAGCGCAAGCATTTCCTGTTTTTAACGATATAAATAAAAACAATAATGTAAAAGACTATGAAATGATTGTTGTTCCAATTACAGATGGAATTAGAAATATTCAATTGCCCATAAATATTAAAAATTCGGTTGCAAACCAAGGTAAAGAGGTAGCAAAAGTTTTTGAAAAATTTGCCACACTTTGGATAATTGACGATGAATGGAAAGAACATTTAAGAGAAATGGATGAACTGAAACAATCCGCTCAAAATGCAGTGTTTGAACAAAAAGATCCTTTACTAATTTACAAGTTAGAGTCATTTAACTTATTTAAAGGTTTATTGAGTAGAATAAATAGAGAAGTATTAGGAATGTTATTTAAAGGACATATTTTAATAGAAAACAATAAAAATATAAGAACAACAACGCAAGCTCCAAGAAAAGAACCAACGCCAAAATTACAAACAAGCAGAACCGATGATTTGGCAGATGCACAGCAAAGAGCAATAGATGCAGGAAATAATGTAAGCGAAAAACCAAAACAGCAACAAATTTTTGCAGAAAATAAAGTAGGTAGAAATGAGGCTTGCCCTTGTGGTAGTGGTAAAAAATTTAAACAATGCCACGGGAAAGAAGCTTTTAATTAATAATGGATTTAGCAAAATATATAGAACACACTAACTTAAAACCTAACTGTACCAAAGAGGATATAGTTTTGCTTTGTAATGAAGCAATAGAAAATGGTTTTTATGGCGTTTGTGTGTCGCCTTATTTTGTTCAATTAGTAAAAAAAACCATAGGTAAAAAAAATATAAAGATAATTTCAGTGGCTGGTTTTCCTTTAGGTTACTCCACTGTTGGAGCTAAAGTAGAAGATGCTAAAAAAGCAATTATTAGTGGTGCCGATGAAATAGACATGGTAATGAATATTGCAGCTTTTAAAAGTGGCGATTTTCAAACAGTACAAAACGATATACAATCAGTTGTTACCGTATGTCATTTACAAAACAAAAAAATTAAAGTAATAATTGAAACGGCTTATTTAAGTGATGATGAAATAAGATTTGCTTGCAAAATTTGTGCAAATTGTGAAGTAGATTTTGTTAAAACATCAACAGGATATGCAGATAAAGGAGCAGAAATTAAAAATATAAAGTTAATTAGAGAAACTTTACCTGTAAAAATAAAAATTAAAGCAGCAGGCGGTATAAAAACAAAAAAACAAGCAATTGAGTTTATAAATGCTGGAGCAGATGTATTAGGGTGTTCAAACAGTTTAAAATTAATTGAATAATATGAAAATATTAAAATTTACAATATTAATTATCGGATTAATTACATTTAAAATCAATGCATTTTCACAAGAAAAAGGTTCGGTAGTAATTAAAGGAGAAAATATTTATTTGGATAGTTTAATAGATAAAAACATTGAAATAAATAAACAAAAAAAAACAATAGAAGGCTTTAGAATTCAATTATTTTCTGGCAATGAAAGAAACAATGCAAATAATATTAAAACAAAGTTTTTAAGATTATACCGGGAGCAAAAGGCATACATAACATATCAGCAACCCTATTTTAAAATAAGAGTTGGCGATTTTAGAACTAAACTAGAAGCTAAAATATTTTACAATAAAATTAAGGTGGAGTTTGAAGAATGTATCATAATTTCAGATAAAATAAATTTACCTAAACTTTAATACTCAACTTTTGTTAAAAACAATCCTTTAGCAGGAACTGAAACCCCGGCATTAGAGCGGTTTTTACTTTCTATAATTAACCCAAACTCGTTTAGGGTAATCTTTTTAAGTCCAACATCAATTAAAGTGCCTACAATAGCCCTAACCATATTTCTTAAAAACCTATTGGCTTTAATTGTAAAAATAAGTAGCTCTTCTTTTTGTTCCCAATTGGCATAAACCACATTGCAATTAAAGTTAGCAACATCAGTATGTACTTTACTAAAACATTCAAAATTTGTATTCGCAAGTAAAATATCGCAAGCTTTATTCATTAAAATTAAATCAAGTTCAAGTGAAAATTTCCAAGCAAAATCAATAATAAAAGGATTGGCTTTTGGCGTAATTACATATTCGTACGTTCTCCATTTTGCATCAAACCTGGCATTAAAATTAATTGGAACTTCCCATAATTTGTAACAAACAATATCATTCGAAATAATTTTATTTAATTTATTACAAATACTTTCAAAATCAATTTTCTCTATAAAATCGAAATGTGCAACAAATTGCTTTGCATGAACTCCCGTATCTGTTCTTCCACAACCCAATGTTTCAATAGGGTTTCGTAATAATAAGCTAAGCTTTTCTTCTAATTCCTGCTGTACTGAAAAGGCATTCAGCTGCCTTTGCCACCCATGAAAATTGGTTCCGTTGTAAGCTAATTCTATTGCGTACCTAAACATTATATTTATAAATAAATAAACCCCAAAAGGCAGTGCCTTTTGGGGTTTATAAATATTAGAACTTTAAAAATTATTGTTTAATAATTGATTTTACAATTAAGTCATCACCAATTTTAACTTTTACAAAATAAGTTCCAGCAGCATTAAAGTTATTTGAAGCCAATTCAAATTCATGCTTACCAGTTGAAACTTTATTGTATGTATTTGTTGAAATTATTCTACCTAACACATCAATTACAGTTATAGAAACATCTTCTGTTTTTGATAAATCTAAACTTATTACCGTGTTATTAGCAAAAGGATTTGGATAAGCAACTAAATTGAATTTAGATGCTAATTCTTCACCAACACTTACACCTACATCAACTTTAACAGTATCAGAGAAATTAACTACACAACCATCAACAGTAGTTACTTGCATTCTTACTGTAAATGTACCTTTTTTATTGTATGTAAAATCAGGTACACGTTGGTTAGTAGTTGTGCTATCAGCATCACCTAAATTCCAAGTATATGAATTTCCATCAGAAGGTAAATCAGAAGGAGTTAACACTTGGCGGTTATTAACTGTAAATCTGCTTGGTGGAATTGCAAATCCTTGGTTACTAAATGTAATAATAGGTTTCGGTACAACTACAATTGAACCCGATTTGGTGTCTTGACAACCATCGGCAGTAGCTGAGATAGTCCAAACAAAAGTGCCTTGATTTGCATAAATATTAGCTGTATTACAAGCACCACTTTGGTTACCATCTCCAAAAGCCCAACCACAAGTAATACTTGCTCCGCTCGATGAGAATGATTTACTAGTAAAGTTTACTAAATTACCTTCACATACTTTGTAGCTATTTATTCCAGTTTTAATTGCTCCATCTAATTCAGCAACTGCAATAGGAGCAGTTTTAACAACTACATCTCTCGAAACTGAATCTTTACAACCAAATAATCTGTTTTCAGCAATTAATTTCACTACAAATGGATCACCACTGTTATTGTTTAAATAACGGTGTTTAGGATCTTGACGTAAATCAGCACCACTGTTGTCGCCAAAGTCCCAAGTATAAGCCGCATTTTGAATACCTGCACTAAACACTGTTTGGTTAGTAAACGAAGTAGAATCGTTGGTACAAGCTGCATTAAAAATATAGTTAGGTTTCGGTGTTTCGTAAACTGTTACTAATTTAGACAATGTATCTTGACAACCAGCAGCAGAAGTTAATCTTAAACTTACTCTTACATTTCCAGGATTAGCAAATTTAATTTGGAAACTATTTGATTGACGTTGTTCACCTGTACTAAATGACCAATACCAACCTAATCTATCTCCATTAGATATTGAAGAACTATCAGTGTAAGGTAAATCTTGACCTTGGCAATGACTTGCAACTGTAAATTTAGCAACCGGTCTAGCATAAGAAGGGAAAATTCTAGTATTTAAACCGAAACAACCACTTACAGGGTCAGTAACTCTTAAAGTAACTGCATAGTTTGTATCTGCTTTATTAAACTTAAAGTTAGTTACAGGAATAATTCTTGAAACATTTCCTGGGAAAGTCCAAATATGAGTTAAGCCTGGAGCTGTATTAGTAGCAGAGAAAACAGTTGAATCGTTTTGACAAACAATGGCAACAGAACTTACATTATAATTAGCATTTGGCGAACCAATAACTCTTATTAAACGAGAAACAGTATCTGAAATTCCTAATGAAGAAGTAACAGTTAATAATGCTCTAAATAATCCCGGAGTAGAATATGTTTTTGCATAGTCACCAAATGTAACAATTGGAGTTCCATCACCAAAGTTCCAAGCAGTTGTAACTCCTGCAAGTGATCCTTGATTAATTACGAAATTCAATGGCGTACCTGTACAAGCAGTATCAGTACGAGGACCAGTTATAAAACCATAAGCAATAGGATTAGCAACTTTAATAAAACGATTAATTGTTGTATCGCAATTGGTCCCTAAAAAACGAACAGTAGTGCTTAATAAAAACAAAGTATCGCCTTCAGCAGCAGTTGGTGTAAAAGTAACTTTTGCATTATTTCCTCCACTTGGAGGAGTAAACGCCCAGTTAGTAGCCAATGTATTTCCAGCAAAAGTTCTAACAGAAGTATTTAAAATAGTCCAATTAGTTCCATAACTAGCATTGGTATAATATGAATTTGGAGATAAAATATCATAGGTTAATAGATTACCAAACTTAACTGCATCAGGTTTAAATTGATCACCATCGTTAGCAGCACCTTTAAATGCATTTGGAGTAAAGATATCTGGTTGAACGTATCCACCTAAAGATGTTAAAGGACGCGTAAATCTATGAATAATTACTGAACTTAAACCACCAGGTAAATCGTTGCTACAATAGTTTGGTTGATTAACTGAGAAAGGCGGTTGGTATGTACCTGAACCATAGTTAATAGCCGAAACAACATAGAATAAAGTATCTACTTGACGGTTAGCAAAACCAAAATTGATTGTACCACCATTACCCATTACAGAATCTAAAATACTTATGAAATTACCATTCAAATCTCTTTGTATGGCTCTGTAAGCATAACGTGTATCAGTATTAGGAACAGAAATAGTTACTGGCTGGCTTGTATTACAAATTACAGTTGGAGCACTAGTAATAGTTTGTGTTTGGAAATCATCTATTACTTGAATACTATCTATTAAAATATTTTGACCACCGCCTGTACTGTAAGCATCAAATTGGAAACTGTAAACATTTCCTGGAGTTCTGTATCCAGTTAAGCAAGTTTCAAATGTAAACCAATCAGCAAAAGGTGTGCTTAAATTAGGTCTTAAAGCAACCTTAATATCTGGTCCCGTAAATCCATTAGTTAAAACCCTAACAATTAATGAATCGCGTTTATTTGAAACTGCATTGCTTTGAGAGAAACGGAAACGTAATATTGGACGTTGCGCTGCACTTAAATTAAAACAAGGAGAAGTTAAACGAGCAGATGCACCAACAGGTAAAGTGCTTGAAGGGAATAAAGCACACTTAATTCCACTTTCAGTTGCTTGCGAAGGATTAGCAGGAGAACCAAATGCATTGATATCCCATGCGGCACCTAACGTAAGCGTTTGAGCATTCCAACCTTGTAAACCATTTTCAAAATTCATGGTATAAGGGAAAGTAGCTATACCTGTAGGCAATACAGCCCACGAACCATCAACTGGAAAAGTTCCAATATTTGTAGAAATTTCAGTAGCAGAAACTTTGTATTCAATTAATCCACCTGAAGATATTACTGTAGTTGGTATTGAGAAAGTTACTTCAGGGAAACCTTGGCTATTAACAGAAACAATTCCTGTAATATTAGTTGAAGAACCACCATTTACTCTATAAGTTAAAAAAGTACTTACAAAGTTTTTCTCTGCAATTAAAAATTTGATTGTAGGCAAAGCAGTACTTAAACAAACTGTAGCATTTGCAGGTACAATTCTTGGCAATACACTGTCAATATTATTTCCACCTACATATTCGTGTGCACCCATTGAAGGGCTTAAACCATTTCTAGTATTTGAAATCACATCTTGGTTGATACCAAATACTGGAATACCTGCTCCATATATTACTGAATTGGTTAATGCAGGAATAAATAAGTTGTTATCACTTGTAAATGGAATAGTTAAATTAGTACTGTATAAATCACCTCCTGTAAATCTGTTAATGCTATCCCAACCATTAAATAAGTTAGGTGTAACACCAGATGCATTATTTACAAATTGTGCTCTTGTTGCAAATGTAGCATTACAGAAATAATTGTTATTTTCTGACTGAGAGAAAGAACTTGCAACACTTCCAAATTGAACAGCACTTGCTCTTATTCCAGTAGAAGTTGAAGTACCTCCTAGGTTATTAGTAAATAAATTATTGGTCATTTTAAATCCTGAACCTAAAAACAACGAAGTAGAATTCAATGGGAAATTTGGAGCAATTGCTAAACAAGCACTTCTTCCGGCTGTTAAAGTATTTGCTGTTCCTAAATTAATAGAATTAAAGTGAATAGTTATATTAGGATCAGTAAAATTAGCTGCAGCATCAATGGCAATTCCATAAACACCATTCATTAAAGTGGTTGAACCAGGAGCAGCAATTCCAGAAATCATATTATTTTGAATTCTTGTACTGTTAGTTACGTTTCCGTTATCAGAACCAAAGTTAATATATAATCCATAAGCTGCACTTCCTGATGAGGTTGAAACAATATTATTAATAATGTTACCATCAATAACGTTTGCTGAATCTAAAATGGTATTTGAACCAGGTATAACACCTAATTCAATTCCTCTAGGATTTGAAAATGTTTGAATATTATTTTGAATTCTATTTCCTTTAATTGTTGCTCTATATTGACCTACACAGAAAATACCTGCAGCATTGTTAATACCACCATAATAATCGGTTGGAGTTGAACCACCCGGAGCAGTATTTCCACCAATTGTATTATTAGTAATGTTGGTGTTGTTATCGCCTTGACCTCTAATTCCATTTCCTCTTAAATAAATTCCATATTGACAACCACCAATAAAGTTATTTATAAATGCATTGTTATTGTTTAAACCAGCACCAGCCGAATTGGAAGGAGTAGCAGTTAAACCACCCATATAAATAGCAGAGAAAGTATTATTTGAAAATATTGTAGAGTTACCTATTAAATTACAATTGTTTACAAAATTACTTGAAGTAGATAGAGAAGTTGCAAAAATTGAACTTTGTCCACCAACAATATCTATAATTTTATATGTTGGTGAAGTCATGTTACTAGGCATCACAATTGTTAAATCTCTAGTAATTGTTCCGTTATTTGAACCATCAAAACCAAAGAATGAACTGCTGTTAAAGCGGATTAAACTTGTATTTGCTGGAGGAGCTACAAGAACGTTTGTAAATCTAATAGTATCTTGTCTTCCTGCAGCAACAGTTACAATAACAGGAACTGCAGCATTGGCCGATGGAAAATCAAAAACTGTAATTGGAGAAGTAAAAGTATCTGTTTCACCCACATAACCTGCGCTTATTACTAATTTAGCTGGTTGAACACCTGAGAAAGATAAACCTGTTCCAAATGCATTTAAATAATTAACTGCTGAACGTAAAGTTCTAAATGAACCAGTAGAAGGGCTTCCTAAAACAGGATAATTGTCTGTTCCATTAATTTGGTAAACACCATTAGGTTGTAAAGGTGCATTTTGATTAGTAATTCTTGCTGCTCCTAACTGTGGACCAGATGCACGCGAAACACCATAAATATCAGTTAACACCAATGAGTTTGATGCTCCAGAAGAGTACCTAGAACCAGAAGTTACAGTTAATAAATCGGGTAGTGAATCTGAAATAAACTGAGTTGGGAAATTAAATGAACTTAAATCAGTATTGGTTCCAGTAAATAAACGCAATGTGTTTATATTAGTTCTAGCAGTAATAACAGGTATTGCAGTAGATGAAGGCGTAGCCATTAAAATATTATTTAATGGATTTGGATTATTTCCTGAAACAAAATAAGAGTTGAAATCAGATGCAGCAATTAAAAATACAGGATTTAAAGCAAAAGGTGAAGTTGGAGCTAAAGTTATAACTGAGTACATATTACCAGTTGTGTTTCTATTAGCAGTTACACCAAAAATATTATTTATGCTTGAAATACCTCCACGAACATTACTACCCATGTACAATGCCGCAATACCACTGTTTGTAGATAAAAAGTTATTGCCACTCATATTAATGGTATTGTTAACCATAGTAACTAAGTTAGGAAGGGTAAACGGTACTGATGCATCAATTAAAATACCTGTTGGATTTGCAACACTTATTGGTGTGTTTGCACCTATACCAATTATTTTAGAAATATGGTTATTGGCAAATAAATAACCCCTAGCACTTACCGTTACACCATTACTTGTAAAAGGAACTGCTGTAAACTGAGCCCTAATACCTGTATTGCCTTGACCATTTATTGTTGTTAAATTATATATAAAATTTTTAGTAACACTTACATCAAAATTTGGAAATCTAATTGAAGTTTCAGCAACTTCAATACCTTTAAATCCTTGTGAGATATTAGAAGTTGGCAAACAATTTCTAACAACATTTGAGTCAATAATTGCAGCTTCAACACCCATAACAAATATACCTGATTGGTTATTGGCTCCACCAATATAAGAAGTAGGTAAAGTTCCACCTGGAGCAATATTACCACCTATTATATTTCCAACAATTTTTAAGTTTTGTACTCTATTGGTTATAGCTGGTGAAAGAGTTCCTGCAAAAACTGGTTCACCAGTAGGATTAGCACCTGAACCCCTAACCATAATTCCATTTCTTACACCTTGAATTAAGTTATTTACAATATTGATGTTTCTATTGTTTAAACTTCTTAATGTATCATTTTGACCAGGAGTAGCTGTTGTTAAAAAAGGAAAACTATAATAAATACCAGCTAAAGTATTAATTGCTGTATTGGTGGTGTTACCTACAATATTTATGTTTCTTATAGTAATATTTTGCGAAGGTTCATCAGAAGGAGTAATACCTATTACCCTAGAAATAGGATTGGTAGATAAACCTCTGAACATAAAAGTTAAGTTTCTAAATTCGTTTGAACCACTAGCTAAACCATCAATAATAACATTTTTTGCTCCGTTCATAGTTAAAACAGACGCATTATTAGGAATTGCTCTATTTGGAGCCCAAATAGTATCAACCACTCCAACTGCAGGACGAATTACTACATTTAATGATTGGTCAGCACCTGGATAATCAATAATTGAAGGAATCCATTTGTTTTCTCTTGGGTAAGTTCCACGAATTTCTAAGACCACATTATTTTGATTTCCTGAAATACCATAAGAATTTAAATAAGTAACTGCTTCCGACAAATCTCTAAAACTACCTGAAGTTGGATTAGATGCTGTTGGTGGAACTGAAAAACCATTGATTGGATAAGTGTTACCACCTAATAATCCAATATTAATTTCATTTGAATCGCCATTCCAATGGTGGCAACCAATTGAAGTAAAACGACCAAAACCTGTTCTTATATTGCCATATAAATCATCTATAACTTTATTTACCACAATGCTATTTACAAAAGCACTGAATTGGTTCAATGTATTTAAAGCATAACCTCTATTTGATGTTCTATTAGGAAAACCAGCTGGAATATTCCAAACAGTATCGTTTGAAGTTGGAGCAATTACTGCTAAGCTATTGGTATCCGACAAAGAATAAAGCCTGTAATTTTTAATAGAAGGAATATTTCTTAGGGTGTTATTTCTAATAATACCAGCCACAAATGCATAACCCGGGCCAAAAGTATTTGAGTAATAATTGTTAAAGTTAGAGTAAGTAAATGGATTGATATTATTTGCAGCAGTAATTACTGCATAATTTTGGTAACCGGTAGTATTATTTAAAGTGCTTCCAAAATTATTAACAAACGAATTATTTAAAGAAATAATTCCGCCTGTAGTTAAACTTCCTACAAATAAACAAGCTGAAACGGCACCACTTGCCATTGTATCTCCTTTTAAGTTTACGGAGTTAAAATATAATTCTAAACCAAGATTTGCTGTTTGGTTTTCAATTGCAATTCCGGCTGTATATCCTGCTGTTGATGCATTTAAAATATTTGAGCCACCATTCACTGAAAAAATTCTTGAAATTGAATTGTTTGCTACTAATAATTTCCTAGGTGTTAAATGATTTCCTAAACTTATTCTAATTCCTGTAACACTTTGGCCTGCAGCATTGGTAAATAAATTGTAAATTTGATTTTTTGTTATTCTAATATTTGAATCTAAAGCAACTGTTGCACCAGCAGCATCTAATCTGATACCTGCAAAACCTGCATTAACTGAACCAAAGTTTAAAGCAATAGTGTTTCTAATAATATTACCAGACACTGTTGAATTAGTTATTGTATGTAAATACACACCAGCTAAATTTGAGCTTAAACTTCCTATAGAAGCTTGTAGTGCACTATTAATAGGATTTACATAACCACCAATTGTATTATTTAATACATTTACACCTGTATCTTGCGATGGAAATGCAGTTGTATTTGTAGCAAATCCTCTATGGTAAATACCATTTTGAACTGCCATTATATTATTATTAACATAATTAATATTGTAATTTGTTCCTAAAGCAGCAGCTGATGGTGTAGCGGTAGAACCTCCAAAATAAATACCAGCATAAGTATTATTGGCCGATGTAGTAGAATTACCTATAATATTACAATTTCTAATAGTAATATTTCTTACTCTATTAGTAAAGGTAGAAACAGCAGGAATAATATCAACTACTTTACAAGTAGTTCCTGACGATAAAGCACCCATACTAAAAGTAATGTTTCTTTGTCCAGTTGTTCCACTGCCATCTACTGTAAAATCGGTACTACCAAATACCCTAAACAAACTACCATTAGCAGCAATTGCGGATGATGAAGTAATAACAAAGTTTAAACCAACATTTGGTTTTAAAACTACAGGGCGAGAGCTACTCATATTAGGATAACCTGATCCATTTGCTCTTCCTACTTGAATACCCGTTGGTTCTACGCCTGAGTATCCTGCATCTAATAATATGGTAATGATACCAGTAGGTTGGGTAACATCAACACCATTGTTATTTAAAAAATTAATAGCACCTGTGTTACCGGTACCCATTAAATTTACAAAAGTATCGACTGGTAAAACCTGGTCAATTTGCCCATTAACAATGTACGTTCTTCCACCAGCAAAACCTTGGGCTAAGGCAGCTTTTGCAGAAAAACCAACAAATACAATTAAGTAAAGACTTAACTTAAGGTAAAAATTAGTAAAATTTGATTTCATATATTTCTTTTAGTTTAATTTTTAAAAGTATTGAGTTAGCTAAAATAGTATTTAACTTTAAGAATGCAAACATTTGCACATAAAATTAACAATTTTTTACACTTAATATTGATAATAAACCTTTTGTGGTTTTTCATTTTCACGCCATATAAAGCCTTTAAGCTTTAATTCTTCTGGTTTAAACTCATCTAATGGGTACATAAATCCCTCGGGATTTGTAATAAAAACACCTTTACTAATTTTTTTATTACTAAAATAAAATTCCATTTCGCTGCAATCAATTTTATTAATACCAATATAATTTATACTGTCTTCTTTAGCATAATAAATACTTTGCCCATTGCCATAAACCCTCAAATATTTAATGTTGCTACTGTCTAACAAACCTTTCATGTTTTTACCTTTTACTTGGTTGTAATGTGGGCCTTTTTCGTTCGAAATTAAAAATGAGTTATTCTTTAATTCAAATGAATCAAGTTTATTATTATTAATGAAAAAATGAATGGTATCTGCAGTTATTTGGTTGGCTCCATTCCATATAATAGGTGATGAAAACATGGAAAGAACAGAATCTGATTTTTCGTAAATTAAACTATCGCAAACACCTTGAATATCGGACTTAAAAATCTTAACCTTTCTGTAGGCTTTTATCGACTCCTTTTGCTTTAGCTTTTTATCGGCTTGAAATAAAAATAAACTATCAGCATATAAAAACATACTGTCGTTTTTATCCATAATCATTAGTGCATACGGGTTTTGAGTAACATACGTTTTTTTTGTTTTGCCATTCATTATTCCATAGTTGCCATACAGTGTTATTTTTTGAACAGAATCGTACAATTCAATATTTCTAAATGCTTTACCAACATTGTTTTTTCTATCGTAAAACATGCTATCGGCTTTTAGCATTTTTTGTTCAGTATATAATATGGCGTTTTTGCTAAATTGGCTGATGTCTTTTTTGGTATCGTACCATCCGTTTTCGCAAGTTATTTTATCTTTAACACTTTTAATGGTTGTTTCTCCATAAAAATAAGCAGTTTTCGATAAAGTATTGTACATTAAAGTATCACTTTTCATAGTGTAATCGGGATTAATTAATACTACGTTTTTCTTAAAAAATAAATTGCGCGTTCGGCTGTAATAATAACCACTTTGGCTCGTTAAATTATTTTTATCACTTATAATTAATCCTTTATTTAAATAATATCCTATGCTGTTTTGCATATCAAAATCGAGTTGACTAGTTGTTAACGTCATTGATTTATCAAACATTTTAACATTGCCTTCCATAAATGCATGTTTTGAATTGCCATCGTATTTTAAATAATTGCCTTCCATCCTAATGCTGTCGTTGTGGTTAACTCTTACGTTTCCGTATGCCTTTACCATATTCGAATCGTCATATAAAATGGCCGAATCACAATACATGATAGTATTTACTTGCTTTAAAACAACATTTCCAATTAATTTTTTAATGCTTCCTAAAGTAGAAGTTTGGCCTTCAAATAAATCAGCACCCAAAATTTCTACTTTGCTTTTTTGCTGGGCACTTACTAATTGAACAATTGAAATAAATAAAATGAGATAAATAAATTTTTTGGCAAAATATTGCATGGGTCAAAACTATTAAAAAAAAAATTATAGCATAACGTAAATATTATTTATGCTAAAATAATTGTAAAATTACACCATAAATTATACCAATAATATTTTTATTTATTTTAATCAAATGCTTGCTCGTTTTAAAAAATTTATTCAATACCAACAATTGTTTAGCAGCGATGAAAAAGTTTTGCTTACAGTAAGTGGCGGAATTGATTCGATGGTAATGGTTGATTTATTTAAAAAAGAAAATTATTTATTTGGTATTGCTCATTGTAATTTTGGATTGAGAGGAGCAGAAAGCAATGATGACGAGGAGTTTGTAAGCAATTACTGTAAAACAAACGAAATTCCTTTTTTTACTATAAAATTCGAAACAGAAAAATTTGCTTCAGAAAATAAAATTTCTATACAAATGGCAGCACGCCAATTAAGGTACCATTGGTTTAACGAAATAGCTATAAAAAACAATTACAATTATATAGCCACAGCACACCACCAAAACGATGTGGCCGAAACCATGCTAATAAATATAACACGTGGAACTGGCATTAGTGGATTACATGGAATTTTAGCTAAAAAAAACAATCTTATTAGGCCTTTATTATTTACCAATAAAAAAGAAATTGTACAATTTGCTACCGAAAATAATATTGGTTTTAGGGAAGACAGCAGCAATAAAAAAGAAGATTATCTGCGCAATAATATTAGGCATAACATTATTCCAAAACTTGAAGAATTAAACAACGATGCAATTGATAATTTTTATGATTTAAGTTTAAAAATACAAACAGATGAGCTATTAATAAACGAATATGTTAACCTACTTAAAAGTGAATTTATTGAAATTAAAAATAATCAAATTTATGTTTCGTTAAAAATAATGAAACAAAAGGCAAAAAACAGTTTGCTTTACCACTATTTAAAACCATATAATTTTAATGAAAACGACATAGTACAAATTGTTTTAAATTACGAAAAAAACAGTGGTATTTTATTTGAGTCTAAAACGCATGTGGCGCTGATTGATAGGGATTATATAATTATAAAAACATTAGAAAAAAGCACATTCAATTATACCATCAATTTAAAAGAAATAGAAAACAATGAATTGAAAATAAATGGATTTTCAATGAGTATAATTACAGATATTCCAACCCAATTTAGCAAAGATTTTTTATACATAAATATTTATAATTTAAACGATAAAATAACAATTAGAAACTGGCAGCAAGGCGATAAATTTAAACCTTTGGGAATGACAGGAAATAAACTGTTGAGCGATTATTTTATTGATAAAAAAAACAATCAATTTGAAAAAGAAAAATGTTTGGTACTTTACAATGAAACCAATCAAGATATAATGGCGGTTTTGCCTTTTCAAATAAGTAATGATTATAAAATAGATTACAAAACCAAATATGTTTTAAAGGTTGATTTACGATAAAATATTTTAGCCACAGATTACACAGATTAGGTAAAAATAATCACTCTCTCGTTAGATGCTAGCAAATGTGAGTACTTACTAAACCTAAAAGCTATTTTTGCCAAATTTTTGTAGGATGTAATGTTTTTTGTTTGTTAAAATATTCTTTCAACTGCTCCAAGGTTAAATCTTTAATATCAAAACTTACCTTTTCCCTGATTGATCTTAGTTGTTCAACATAAGTTTCTTTTGTTTTTATAATGTCTTTAGTCTTCATATTCTAATATTTCTCTAAAAAGAAATTTATTATATTTTTTTTCAATAAACGTTAAATTATTTTGTCCAATCTTCTAATTCAATATCTTTGATTCTATCAAAATGATTGGTGTTATTTGAAACCATAATGAGTTGATGAGTAATTGACGTTACTCCAATTAACAAATCAAAATCATCAATGACTGTACCTTTTTTTCTTAACCTGGCTTTTTCTTTAGCATAAATATCAAGTGAATGAAAAATTGGTAATACTTGAACTCCAGTTAAAAAATTATCTAATGTTTTTCTGTTTTTTTCAGGTTTTTCACTGTTCTCAACACCAAACTTAAGTTCTGCTAAAGTAATTTCGGATATATAACAATTATCTGTTGTTATATTTTCAAACTTTTCAACCAAATTACACATCCCTTTCATGTAATAAATGGCTTTATTAGTGTCGATTAAATATTTTTTCAAAATTGCTCAATTTCTCTGTTAAACAATCTACCGCTCTTTATGTCTTTTATTATTTCATCAGCACTTTTAGTAGATTCAAAAGCACCAAAAGCACTTTTAAATTTTGATTTTTTATTACTTAAATCTGTTTTAATTGATGCTGTTAGTTTTGAAATTAAATCTAATTTACTATTCGGACTTAGATTATCTAGCATTGCTATATAACCATCTATAATAGTATTATCTATTTCAATTGTTTTCATAGTTCAAATATAAAATTCTTTTATTAAATTATTTTGCAAAGATTTTCGCTACAGATTCAAAAATTATTTACTGCCTAGTTACTTTATTATTAGTTTAAATTTAATTGAGTAATAAATAAATTTCTTCTTTATACATTATTATTTATTTATAGCTAACTCTACCCGCCAGTTTTTCTGCCTGCCATCTTCAGTAGTGTTTACGACAACTATCCGAAGAGTTAGCGAAGCCCTCTACTGATTTTAAATGAAAGGTAGTTTGCGATAGCTATCGGAATCTGACATGGGCTAACAAATCGAGTCTGGAGACTCTCTACTCATTTTAAATAAGTAGTCGCCCAGCAATAGCTCGGTTTCAGACTACGCGTAGTGGGACGCCTGCAATGGCAGAAATAAATCATTTGAAAATTGTTTTTGAAGTAAAACAGATTGAACTAAATTCGAAATCAAAAATTAAATAGAAATATACACTAAAATTTACCAATGAAAAAACAATTTATTGTAAGTGGTTACAATATTACCACAGACCCATCATTTCAAAATGAAAAATTTGGTAATGTTCCTGAACTTTTAAAGCAAATGGAAACATTGTATTTAGAAACTCAGGATAAAAATAATAAAAAAATAATTGATAAGTTAAATAATCTTATTGTTCAATATTCGCTATCTCCTCAACTGAAAAATTATTTATCTGTGGCCTTTAGTGTGCAAGGAAAATACGATAAAGCAAAGGAAGTTAATAATTGGATAATTACCGAACATCCCGAATATTTGTTTGCAAAGTTAAATAGAGCAAATGAATTTATAACAAATGATGAGCTTGAAAAAGTGCCAGAAATACTTGGCGATGCAATGGAATTAAAATCTTTATATCCCAATAGAGATTTATTTCATTTGGCAGAAGTAACCGGTTTTTTAAAAGTAACCATTCATTATTTTGCAGCCAAAGGTAATTTAGAATTGGCTGAAAATAGACTAAAAATACTTAAAGAAATTGCACCCAATCACCCAGACACTGAAGCAGCAGAAAAATTAGTATTTACTTTATTAATGTTAAAAGGAAAAGAGCGTTGGGACGAAGAAAGAAAACTACGCATTGCACCTAAAAATATTGCAAAAGCACCTAAAAAAATCATTACAAAAGCACCAGAGTTCAATCATTCTGAAATTGAAAATCTGTATCATTTCGATTTAGCTATACCACCTGAAATGCTAAGTGAAATTTTGGCTTTGCCAAGAACAACACTTATTGCCGACCTTGAAAAAATGTTGATTGATGCGGTGGAACGATATGCGTATTTTGTTGATTTAGGTTGGGAAGAAGAGACTCATAATTTTGTTTTACATGCGCTTTTTTTGTTGAAAGAAATGAATGCAGAAGAAAGTTTACCTCAAATCATTTCATTTTTAGTATACGATGATGAGTTTTTAAACTTTTGGCTTGGAGATCACCTAACTGAATCGTTATGGCTTTGTTTTTATAGCTTAGGTTTAAATAATACTGGTTTATTAAAACAACTATTGTTATTACCTAATTTAACTACTTATGTTAAAGCTGCTGTCACAGATGCCCTTTCTCAAATGGTGCTGCATAACCCTGAAAAAAGAAATGAAATACTAACTATTTTTTCGGATGTGTTTACTACCAATTTAGCTGCAAATATTGATGATGATATCATAGATTCTGATTTTTTAGGAATAGCAGTTGGTGATGCAATTGATTGTAATTTAAATGAATTGCTTCCTGTTATTAAACAACTTTATGAAAAAGGTTATGTAGGCTTAGAAATAAATGGTTTATTCAAAGATGTAGAAAAAGAGTTTGCCAATTTATGGAGAAGGAATAAGAAAAAAGAACTGTTTACTATTTTTGAAATATATGATAATGTATTAAAAAATTGGTCGGGATATCAAGAAAATGATGATGATTTTGTAAATGATGAAGAAGATTATAATTATACCTACAAACCCAAAGAACAAGCTGTTTCAAATAAAATAAACAGAAACGATCCTTGCCCATGTGGAAGCGGTAAAAAATATAAAAAATGCTGTATTGATAAATTTTAAGCACAATGGAACTATCAAAAAAAGACAAAAAAGTTGCTCGTCAAATTATAAACATTGGCTTGCAAAGAGAATTTGAAAAAGGCTTAACTAGTTTTGATGCTATTTTACAAGACTGGAAAGAAAATAAACAAGACAATCAAGAAAGCTATCGTTTACTTTATAAAAAGATTGCCGCTTTCGATAAACACATAGTTAACAGATATGATTATATGACAGGGTCAAAATATTTTTCTGTTGTGGTAGCACAACTAGATAGTGGAATTATTACGCAAGAAGACATAAAAGAATTGAGTGATGAAGTTATTCAAAAAATTAACTTTTTGGTTTCATTATAGTGTTACGGGAAAAATAAACGAAACGTGACTAACAAAATGAAAAGTTAATAACTACCTCGCAATAGTATTATACTAATTAAAAAAATACCCAATTCTTGGTATTTTTTATGCTATTTACTCTATATACATTTGTCAATAATTTAATTTATATGTTGCTGCAATAGCAATAACAGATTATTAATAATAATATATTATAAACAAAATTTTATTTGAAGTAAAAAATACATATTTGCATTAATGATAATACCCCCATTTTTAAACCATTATAAAAAAAAAGCTATCAAAAATTTGCTGCTTTTTGTGTGCTTGTTATGGGGTGTATTAAATTTAAAAGCCCAAACCATTTCCAATACCAGAGTAAATACGTTAAACAACAATATTCACTTTTGTTTAGGAAGTACTTATGCGGTTACATTTGATACTTTAGGAACTACTGGTTCTACTTTTCAAGCACAATTGTCTGATAGTAGTGGAACTTTTTCAACTTTAACCGCTAATTCTACAACATCAAGTGCTACCTCAACAAGTTTAACAATTCCATTCACCGCAAAGCTCTCAAATTTATATAAATTACGTATAATAAGAATCTCTCCTTCTTCACCTACTAATGGTGATACACTTTCTGGTTTAACAATTACCAAACCAACTCCAAGTTTTACATTTACAAATAACAATGCTTGCGCTGGAACAAGTGTTAGTTTTACTAATACTTCCACAGGTGTTTCACCATTTACTTGTTCTTATAATTTTGGAACATTGGCATCAGGAGCACCAGCAATTAATACCAACTGTAACCCAACGGTACAGTTTAACCCTGCAGTGGGTGGTGGAACGGTAACTTATACAACTTCTTTAACAGTTACAGATGCCTATGGTTGTGGTAATAGTACAAGTAATACTGTCAGTGTAAAGCAAAGACCTGATCCTAGATTAGATACGACTAGTTTAGATTATGATCTTGCTAAAGAGATGTTCATAAACTGCTCTGCAACAAGAAATTCACCTAATTTTTCCTTATTGCTAAGTAATTCATCTTATACTTCTTCATCAATCACAAATTATTCAATTAATTGGGGTGATGGCTCTTCGAATTTTTCAAATTCGACTTTTACTTTTACATCACATTTATATACGACATTAGGTTTATTCAATATAGTAATCACAACAACAAATTCATTGGGTTGTACGGCTGCTAAAACTTATCAATTTTTTAATGGAAATACACCTCAAGGAGGTTTAGGTTATATTGGAAATGTGAATGATTGCGTACCCTTCACTTTAACATGGCCTGTTGATACAGGTGGATTAAATGGAACAAACCAAAATGCGCCAGGTACAACTTATTTATTTCATGTAAGCGATAGTTCTGCTGACCAAAGTTTCACTCAAGCAAATTTGCCTACCACAATTTCACACACTTTTACTAAATCTTCATGTGTTGGAACTGTTTCAAATGCATTTACAGTAACTTTTACTCGAATAAATCCATGTAACTCAAATCCTTCAAGTCCAGGAACAGTATCTGCTTCTCAAAAACCTATTGCTTCATTTAGTGTAACTACTGACACAACAATTTGCATAAATACTCTTACTACACTTACAAATACTTCAATCGGGAATTATCTTAATGGTAGTTCTTGTCAAACTGTTTTTGAAAAATGGTGGACAATTACACCAAACAGTGGTTGGACTTTAAATAGTGGTTCGCTTACTCCAACTTTAATTCCACCTTTTCTGCAAGGTAGCAATGTAATAACCGCTACATTTACAAGCACTGGTATTTTTACAGTTAAGTTGAAAATTAACAAGCCTGGTGTAATTTCTCCAGCAAGATGTACACATGATTCAATCACCAAAACCATCTGTGTTCAGCCTATACCAATTCCAAGTTTTACTTTGAGTCAAAGTCCTGTTGGTGGTTGCGTTAATAATGTGGTAACAACCATTAATACCTCTAATACTTTAAGCAGTTGTGGAACTGTTCAATACAATTGGTCGGTTAGAGATAGTGTTACAAGCTCAATAGTTAGTTTATCTGCTGGTCGGTTTAATTTTGTTGGGTCAACCAATGCCAATAGTGTAAGTCCTGTATTTAATTTTACTCAAAAAGGCAGGTATAAAATTAGGTTAACAATTGTTAGTCCTTGCGCTGGCACATATATAAAAGATACTTTTATTATCATAAAAGATAAACCAGTTGTTACCTTAAAAAGTGATTCCACTTATTGCGATAGCTCAAGAATTGCTTTTAACGCTACGAATATAAATCACAATCCAACTTACGACAGCAGTTATGGAACCATTACTGCCTATAATTGGAATATTTCGCCAACAGGTTTTATTTATTTAAATGGAAATAGCAGTAGCAGAAATCCAGTAATTGCATTTCCAAACAATACATCTTTTCCCATAATTTATAGAATAATAGTTACCGCAACTAATGAATGTGGGGTTTCGCTGCCCGATACGCAATACATTACTATTAATCCAAAACCAATTGTTACTGCTACTTCTACGCCTGCAAATTCAGCATTTTGTTCAGGAGGTAGCACTAATATTGTACTTACTAATAATTTGCCAAGCGGTGTTAATTATACTTGGCGCGCTTATGCTAGTTCTGTAAATATTACTGGTGCCGCTAATCAATTTACGGGAGTAACAGGTCCAATTGTTCAACAATTATTCAATGTTGGAAATACAACACAAACCGTAACTTACAAAATAGTAGGAAGGCAAATTTCTGCTAGTTGCAGTGACGATTCTATTTCAGTTGTAATTACAGTTTTTCCCATTCCAAGAGTTATATCCACTTCTCAAACCATTTGTTCAGGTTCTGCTACTAATTTAGTTTTAGCATCTACAGTTTCGCCTTCATTATTTACTTGGACAACAGCTACAACAGGTGCAACAACTGGTTTTTCAAATCAAACCACAGCAATAACAGGTCCCATAGCCCAAACACTTACGAATAATTCAACCGTAACCGATACTGTTCGTTATACCATTAGGGCCATTGCAAATGGTTGTAACTCTATTGATACTTTAATAAAAGTAGCCGTAAAACCTATTCCACAAATTAGCAATACTGTTATAACACAAAGCATTTGCTCAGGCGTTACTGCTAGCTTTACTCCTACTTCTACCGTTTTGGGTTCTACTTTTAGCTATACAGCTAGTTTATTTAGTGGAGTTGCTACTGGTTTTTCAAGTGGCAATGGAAATGTATCTCAAACATTATTTAACACGGGCTTGACTAATGCTATAGTTAGATATGCTTATACACCAAGTGGAGGCGGAACACCAAATTGTATTGGAAGTGTAGTTAACTTTGACGTAACTGTAAAACCAATTACAAGTGCTTCAGCAAATCCAACAACTGCTTTTTTGTGTAGCGGTGCGCAAACAAATATTGTATTAACTCCAACTATTAGTGGCACTTTATATACTTGGACAGCTGTTTTAACTAGTGGTACGAGCACTATTGGTTTTTCAAACAATACAATTCCAACAACAGGTCCAATAGCACAAACAATTACTAATTCGAGTACTGCTAATGCAATAGTAACTTATACAATAACTCCAGTATTAAATGGTTGTGTAGGTGTAACATTTACAAGTGTTATAACTGTTTATCCAGGCACAACACCCGGAACTGTAGGCTCTGCTGCCACAGTTTGCAGTGGATCAAATTCAGGAACATTAACTTTAACAGGCAGCACAGGAAATGTTGTAAGATGGGAAAGTTCGGTTTCTCCTTTTAGTACTTGGAATAATATAACAAACATACTAACCACTCAAAACTATTTAAATTTAACTCAAAGCACTCGCTACAGAGCAGTAGTACAAAGTGGAACAGGCGGTAGTTGTAGCCAAGTAGCTACCAATGCTGTATTGATAACGGTAGATTCAATAACCATAGCTGGCAATTTAACTGGAACTGATACCGTTTGTACTGGAATAAATTCGGGGGTAATTACCTTAAATAATAGGAGAGGAAATATTGTTAATTGGCAAAGTAGTGTAAACCTTTCTAGTTGGAGTAATATAGGAACTACCACCGTAAATCCATATACTTTTACAAATTTAACTCAAACTACTTGGTTCAGAGTTAGTGTTAAAAATGGGGTTTGTCCTTTTGTAAATTCTGATAGTGTGCACATTCAGGTAGATGCTTTGCCATCTGCTGCAATTGCTCCCGATAAACAAGTTTGTGCCACCTCGCTTTCAACTGGAGTTAACGATAATTTAGTAGCTAATACTATAACTAGTGGCACTGGCTTATGGAGTTATATTTCTGGTCCAAATTCACCAACTATTGTAAGTCCAACAAATACAACGACTGTTATCAATAACTTGGCAATAGGCACACATTTAATTCAATGGACGGTAAGTAATGGTAAATGTCCTGCAAATAAAGATACCCTTTATTTTACAGTTTATCCGCCTTTGGTTTCAACAATTTCTTCCAATCAAACCATTTGTAGTGGTCAAATACCAAACCCTTTAACAGGAACTACACCAACAGGTGGCAATGGTACTTATAGTTTTCAATGGCAACAAAGTTCAGATAGTATTAATTGGAGTAATATTTCAGGAGCTACATCAACAAATTATCAACCAGGAGTTTTAACTATAAATACCTATTATAGAAAAGTAGTTACAGCAGGTAATTGTGTAGTGCCAAGCAACCATGTTTTAATTACAATAGTTCCAATTATTGCAAATACCATTTCAGCCAATACTAGTATTTGTTTTGGAACCGCTGCCCCAACAATTGTAAATAATGTTGCAACTGGAGGAACAGGAATTTATAGTTACCAATGGCAACAAAGTCCTAACGGCCTAACTTCATGGACAAACATCACAAATGCTACTTTATCCAATTATAGTCCCGGTATTTTATTCAGTACGACCTATTATAGAAGATTGATTAATAGTGGCCCTTGTTCATCAACAAGTAATATAGTTGTAATTACTGTTAACCCTTTACCGATTGTAAATGCTGGAAATGATACAAGTTTTTGTAATCAAAATATTAATGTTCAATTGAGTGGCTTTAGTCCCACATCTGGTGGAATTGGAATTTGGTCTGGAAATTCAAATGTAAATTCATCAGGTCAATTTAACCCAAGTTTATTAGGAGTAGGAAGCTTTAAATTATTTTATACTTTTACAAATTCATCTACTGGATGTGTAAGTTTGGATTCAATATCAGTATCTATTATTACACCTGCTCAAGCTAATGCAGGTAATGATACAACAGTATGTTTAAACTCAGGAACGTTAACTTTAATTGGAATTCCAAGTGGAGGAACTTGGAGTGGAACAAACATAAGTTCATCAGGTATTTTCAACACAAATACATTAGGTACTTTTCAATTATTTTATAGTATTGGTTCTGGTTCATGATTTACTAGAGACACTGTTATAATTATAGTTAATCCTTTACCCAATGCTGCAATTATATCTAATCAAACCATTTGCTTAGGTCAAAATTTATCAATTGGTGCAGCAACTATAACTGGTAGTACTTATTCTTGGGTTTCAAACCCAATTGGATTTATAAGCAGTATTTCAAACCCAAATGTTAGTCCTACAGTTACCACAACTTATACATTAACAGAAACAATTACAGCAACTGGTTGTAGAAAGTCAAATTCGGTAACAATTACTGTTTTAAATACAGTACTAAATAATTCAATTAGCCCTAGCCAAACTATTTGTTATAATTCTATTCCATCTACAATTATTGGTTCAACTCCAACTGGTGGAACTGGTTTTTATACTTACCAATGGCAGGAAAGTACTGACAGTATAAACTTTTCAAATATTTCAGGTTCAACCGGTCGAGATATTAATTTTAGCATTCAATTTACAGCTACTAAATTTTATCGCAGAGTTGTTAGTTCTGGTGCATGTAGTAATTTTAACAGTAATACAATTAAAATTACGGTAATTCCTGCAATTGGGAATAATACACTCACCGGAGTTGATACAATTTGTTTCGGACAAACACCAAATTTAATTATAGGAAATTCACCAACTGGAGGTATAAATAACTACACTTATATTTGGCAGAGTAGCTCATTAAGTCCTGTAAGTTGGAATTTAATTACAGGAGCGAATGGTATTAGTTATCAACCCACCTCTATAATTAGCTCTACAATATATAGAAGAATAGTAGTTTCAGGTGTTTGTATTGACACAAGTGCTAGTAAGTTAATTGTAGTTTTACCACCAATTACGAATAATACGATACAACCTAACCAAACTATTTGTTTTGGTCAAAATGCTAGTACAATTTTTGGAACTACACCAACTGGCGGAAATAACATTTATATCTATCAATGGCAAGTAAGTTATAATAATTCTACTTTTAACGATACTGCTTCAAATGGTATAAATTTATTACCAATAAATCCAACTATTACAACTTATTATAGAAGATTAGTTAGGTCATCATATTGCGTAAACTTACAGCAAAGTATTAGCAATGTCGATTCTATTACCGTGTTACCTAAAATAAATAATAACAATATTGGTGTTAACCAAAGTATTTGCTATGGTTTAATACCTCAAACTATTACACAAATAGGAAATAGCATAAGTGGAGGAAGTGGTTCATATACTTATCAATGGCAAATGAGTACTAATAATCTAATTTGGAATAATGTAAGCGGAACATTATTATCATTTTCTCCAAGTGCATTATTTTTGACTACTTATTTTAGACGTATTACTTTTTCAGGTCAATGTATCGATACAAGTAATTTTATCACCATTACAATAAACCCTTCAGCACAAGCAAATTTTATTTTGGCAAATGGAATTTGTCCAAATGATACTTTACGTTTAAATGCTACATATGCAAGTGGAGTTACTATTTTAAAATATAAATGGAGGTTATATAATAACCAAGGATTCAATAATAATATTATTAATAACGATACTATTCAAAATCCATATATTGTTTTTCCTGAAAATAAAACACCTAATAATATTGTATATACAATCGCTTTAATTTTAGAAACAAATCTAAGTTGTAAAGATAGCATTGTAAAAAATGACACATTATTTAAACGACCAAATACAGGATTTTCTATACAACCTGCAGGTTGTGGGCCACTTGCTTTAAACCCCATTGACACATCGATCAACAACCCCAATATATGGCAATGGATTGTAAGTCCTTCAACTGGTGTAGGTATAATAAATAACAGTTCCAATACTCCAACAATTAATTTACCTGTAAACAATACTAATAATTCTATAATTTATTCAATAAAAAGTATTACAGGTATATTAAATTCAATTGGAGGTTGCTTTGATACTTCCAGTAGAACAGCTACTATTTATCCAAAACCTCAAGCATTATTTAACACAACAACGCAAGATAGTTGTGGACCACGATTGGTTAATTTTACCAATACCTCCAATGCAAAAAATGGAGAAAGTTTAGCAAGTATGAGCTATTTGTGGACATACTTAAGCAATAATATTTCAACAACAAATGCAGCTGGTACTTATACAAATACTGGTGTAATAGATAGCACTTTCAATACAAGATTAATTGCCACTTCTATGCATGGTTGCAAAGACACTGCAAATACTATTGTAACAGTTAAACCTAATGCAAAAGCTGTTTTCACTTCATTATTGAATTTATCGTGTGCACCTTTTAATATTACTTCTACAAATGTTCAAGCAGTTAATTATTCAAATGCCAATAGCACCTATCAATGGTTTGCAAATAATATTCCCATTGGGAATGGAATTACATTTCCAGGTTATACCATACCAAATCAAAATGACAGCGTATTAATAAAGTTAAAAACCATCAGTTTGAATAATTGCAAGAACGATAGTATGCAAGTTTGGTTCAGGACAATTGCCAATCCAGTGCCTAACTTTATAGCCATTGATAGTATTGGTTGCTCACCTTTATTGGTTAATTTTAACAATACCTCTACTCCAAATAATGGTTTAAGTTATAGATGGGAATTTGGTTCTAATACCAATCAATCTATTCTCAAATTCCCTACTTTTACTTTTTATAATTATGGAATAATAGACACCACAGTTTTAGTAAAATTGGTAATTACAGCTGGTGGAACTGGTTGTAGTGATTCTATTACAAAACCAATTATTATCAAACCATTGCCACGACCTATTATAAATTTAAGTGACTCTGTTTTGTGTTTTCCAAACACGCTTAATGTAACTAATTTAAGTAACTCAACACCTGCTTTAAACATGACAGGTTTCAAGTGGAAAGTTGTTGGCCCTGATTTAGCAACTATAATAAACGATACTTCATCGTCCAACACTACAATTAGTTTTCCAGATAATAAAAGTGGATTGAATAAAATCTATCAGATAAGATTAATAACAAGAAGTATTTATGGTTGTATAGACAGTACTCAAAAAGTTTTGAGAATACCAACTAGACCAATAGCAAGCTTTAATTTTTCAGCTGACAGTGCATGTGCACCAGTAATTATTAGTTCAAATAACACCTCATTGTATGCACTTACTTTTAGTTGGTCAAGTTTAAAACCTAATGTAACAATTAATAATCCTAGTTTAATAAATACTTCATTTATTTTTCCTTCTCATAAAGGTACTGTTGATTCCATTTACCCAATTAAATTAATTACTCAAACTATAGCTGGTTGTTTTGATACAATAACAAAACCTTTTAAGGTGTTCCCGTTACCCATTGCCAGTTTCACATCCGATAAAGACTCAGGCTGTTCACCTTTAACTGTTAAGTTTTATAATTCAACAATAGTAAAAAAACCAACCTCTTATTTTTGGAATTATGGAGATGGCAATTCTCAAATTAACAATGCAGACACCATTACAAAATCCTTTGTTGGAAGTATTTATCAGGATACAACTTATATTGTTAAATTGGTAACCACTTCGGCAAATGGTTGCAAAGATTCTACAACTAAATTAATCAATGTAAAAGCAGGTGCTTATGCAAAAATACAACTAACAGATACTATAATTTGTTCCAATGCTTTAAACCCAACAAAACTAAATATTCAAAATAAATCTTATGGAAGTGTGGATACTTTTTATTGGGATTTTGGCGATGGAACTCAGCTTATTTCAACAGTAGATTCGAATATTAATCATCCATATTTAAACGAAGGACTTTATACCATTGTTTTAAAAGCAACTAATAGTTGTAGAACTAGTTTTGATACTGCGAAAATTGAAGTTCAAACACCACCGAACGTTAATTTTACAAAATCTGATTCAATTGGTTGTAGTCCTTTATCAGTAAGCTTTACCAATCTTTCAACCAACGTTTATAAAGCTAAATTCTTATGGACTTTTGGCAATGGTTCTACTAGCAATTTATTTACACCACCAACTATTAATTATTTACAAAGCAGAACTACTGATACAACCTATTATATAAATTTACAAGTTAGTAATGTTTGTGGTATTTTTCAAAAAAATGATTCTATAAAAGTATTACCAAAACCAATTGCTATATTTTTAATGAGTGCTGATTCAGGTTGCTCTCCATTACCAGTATTTATGATAAATCAATCAGTAGGGTTGCCAATATCGTATAAATGGTATTTTGGGAACGGAGATAGTAGTTTAAGGTTTGCACCACTACAAAATCCAATTACCTACACCACAATTGATACCATATCTTACTTTAAAATTAAGCTTATTGCAACTAATACTTGCGGTATTGATTCTACTGAAAAAACAATAAAAATATTCCCCAATACAGTAAATTCATTTTTTACAACATCAGGTAATTCGGGTTGTGAGGGTTTAATTGTTAGGTTCTTCGATAATTCAACAGGTGGTAACAACATAAGTTATAATTTTGGTGATGGAAATACTTCATTACTACAAAACCCTATACACCAATACAATACTCCAGGTACTTATTATGCTTATCAATATGTAAATAATGGCTGTAGTTTCGATACTAGTTTTGTAATAGTTTCAGTTTTGCCAAAACCCAACTTTACTATAAGTAAAGCTGCTCCTAATATTTGTATAAAAAGTCCAATTCAATTCAACGCAAATGTGTTGGATAGTGGGGCTATTACTTGGTATTTTGGTGATGGAGATTCCTCAAATGCTTTTAATCCAATTCATATTTATAACTCAGCAGGTAAAAAATATATTACTGTACTTCTAAAATCATTTTACAACAGTTGTGTCAGCATTAAATACGATTCGATAGTTGTAAGTCCAATTCCAGTAATTACGCTAAATGCCGATAGCAATCAAGCTTGTGCCTATCATTTGTTTAAATTTAATGCAAGTTCGCCACAAACCAATTTGTTTAATTGGGATTTTGGCGATAACAATACTGGAGCTGGAACAAACTTGACACATTTATATCAATTTGGTGGAACTTATTCAGTTAAAATAGTAGCCTTAACTTTATTAGGTTGTATTGATTCTGCTACAAAACTAATCACAGTTTTCCCTGTTCCAATATCAGATTTTAGCTACACACCAAAGGATACTTGTACTGGTCCAGTAAACGTAAATTTCACAAATCTTTCGGTTGGTGCTACTAATTATTTATGGGATTTTGGAAATGGAAACACTTCTACAAATGTAAATCCATCCAATATTTATGTAAACATAGGCTCCTACCCTATTAAGCTTATAAGTAGCAATCAGTTCAGTTGTTACGACACTTCTAACAGTAAGTATTTTGTATATCAAACACCAAAAGCAAGTTTAGATTTTAACCCTGAAAGTGGTTGCCCACCATTGGAAGTGACTTTTGAAAATAAAAGCACTGTTGGGAATAGTTATTTATGGGAATTTGGCGATGGACAAACTGATACTTCATTTAGCCCTAAACACACATACTTAGTTTCAGGTAAGTATAAAGTAAAACTTACAGTTAAAGCAGGAAGCGTATGTTTTGATACTATAACCGCAGCTAAATTGGTAACGGTTTTTGCGAAGCCAACTCCTGTTTTTACTTCTCAATTATTAACCGATAAAAAACCATATAGAACTGTAAAATTCATTACAAATATGGACAGTGTAAAAACTTATGAATGGTATTTTAAAGGAAAATTAATTGGAAAAGGTGCAAATCCAACATTTACATTTGATGATGGAGATTCTGGCGTATTCACTATGACTTTAAAAATTACTTCCATCGATGGTTGTGATTCAAGTTATAGTCAAACTTTTGAAATGCCTAGTTATTGGAATGGTTTATATGTTCCAAATGCATTTACGCCATCTCTTGGAACTGGAGGTGCAAACGAGTTTAAACCAATTGGAATTGAACTTAAATACTACTCAGTTAAAGTATTTAATAAATGGGGCGAATTAATGTGGGAAAGCACTGACTTAACAGCTAATGGCGAACCGAAATTTGGTTGGGATGGAAATGACAAAAATGGAGTACCATGCATGCAAGGAAGCTATATATGGGTGGTTGAAGCAGAATTTACTGATGGCAAAGCTTGGCAAGGCATGAAATTAAATGATGGCGAATTTCATAAAAAAGGAAATGTAACTTTAATAAGGTAAATGAGAAGGTACTTATTCATATTTTTATATATTATTTTGTTTTTTATCCAAGAAATAAAGGCTCAGGACCCTGTTTATAGCCAATTTTATTATAATAGATTAGAATTAAACCCTGCATTTGCTGGAAATGATGGAGGAGGTAAATTTCGTATCAATTCATTCCATAGAAATTTATACCGACCAATAAAAGGCCCTTTTAATAGCACCAATTTTTCAATAGATTATGGATTGTGTCAAGCAAATTTAGGTTTAGGTATACTTGCGTCAAACGAGAACCAAGGCGATGGTTACTTACAAACTAATAAAATTGAGGGTGTTTTAGCTGGGGTAATTCCATTTAAGCGAAATGGTTATTTCAATTGGGGTTTTAAATATGGTTATATTTTCCAAAACTTAGATTGGACTAAATATACATTTTCCGACCAATATGATCCAATTTTAGGCATAGTTAGGTCATCAGTAAATTCAAATCTTGTATCAGATTTCTCTTCAGCTGCTAATTGGAGTTCGGGTTTAAATGTTACTGGTTGGAATTGGAAAAAAACATTTGCTTATAATTTTGGTATAGTTGGAAATAATTTATTTAGTCCATCAATAGGTTATTTAAGTCCTTATAGATTACCCCAACGGTTTACTTTATATGGTGGATTTACTTTTCATAAAAATCCTGCTATAAATGCTTCCTCAGGTAGATTATTTTTTAGATTTGATAAGCAATACAATTACTTTACTAATATAATTTTAAGTGAGTATTATTTTAATAATACATTAAATATTGGATTAGGATGCAGACTTTCTATTTACAATAGTGCATTATTTAATAACACCTCATCTATCATATTATCAGCAGGCCTTCAACCACATCGTTCTTTGAAAATTATAGGTTCATTTGAATCAAATATTGGGGGCTTAAATCTTATTGGTGCTGGTAATACTTTTGAATTAGGAATAGTATGGGTTCCTGAACAAGAGATTTGTTCAACAAATGGTTTGTTTAATTCTTTTAGAGGTAAACGAAAAGGTGGAAGCGGTGGTGCAAAAAGAATGAATTGTCCTGTTTTTGGTAAAGATATAATTCGACAATTTTAAAAATATTAAAATAATAATTGAATTTTCAAATAGTTATAACTGTATAAATCTTTTAAAGGGGTCTGATTCTTAAATTAATTGAGGTATGGTTACCACTAATTAGGTTGACCTGTAATAAGTTTTTAAATAAAACCAATAAAAAAAACCTGCTTAATAAATCAAACAGGTTTTTAAAAGTATGCTAACAAAACAATATTATTTTGTATCATTTTTTTTACCTCTTACATACGATTTTCTTTGGCTAGGTCTTTTGCCTCCAATTGTTTCGTACTCTGCACTTTCTTCTCCAAACTTCATTTTAACACCATTTCTAAAACGCTTTTGTAAGTTGCGAAGCTCCTTGTTTCTATCATTTAATTGAATTCTTTTTTTAGAAATTTCAACTAAATCATTATTGTATTCTTCTTCCTCGGCAGCAACAGTATTAATTAATGTTTCAAAACTTGCTACGTTTAAACTATCGTCTAGTTTTAAATCTTTGCTAATTGTGCTTAATGCCGAAAAAAGCGTTCTTGAAGTTTCAATAATATTCGAATTTCTAGGTTTCATAATTAACCACCTCCTTTCTTTTTTTTATTATATAAAACGAAATGGAATAAAAATTAGTTTAATTGAAAAAGAAAAAATGTTTATAAGCTATAAAAGCAAATTATTATTTGAGTAAATAAATTTAATGCTTAATGAATTTGAATAAGTTTATTACCAATTTACTTTTATTGGTACTTATTAATATTGAACAACAATAAAATTTGATTTTATGCTTATTGAACTTAATTAAGTTGTTATTCAATTAAATTACACAACAGTTGAATTTAATTACGTTGTTATTGAATTTAATTAGGTTGGTTGTCAATTAAGATTTGTATATGATGAATTAAATTCACTATAAGCGCAATTAAGATAGCTAACAATAAAAATAGATTGTGTAATTGTTTAATTAAATTGAATTAAACAATTATTCTCATTATGAATCCTAATAATCAATACGTTAAAACTTAATCTGTATTATATTTAAACTATCCTTTTTTTATTACAACCTTCCGTTATGCGCCAATAAACCATCTTTGGTTGCTAAATAACTATAAGCGTTCATATCGTCACTATCAAAAATAAAACTTTTAATAAAGTCTTGTTTTTCTTCGTCAAAACGCATAGCAACCACATACTTTTTAGCTATTAAATGCTTTAAACAATCAGCTACAATTTTGGGTGGTGCCGCTACTTCTTCCATTATTTTTTCAAATGGTTCAACAAAATATAACGCATTTAAAATATCAAAATCTATATTGCTTAACTCGTATTGCATATTGTACTATTTATGAATTCTACCTTTCCAATTAAAACTTGTAAAAGTAGCTAAAACTCCAATTATAACAATGTAAAATACATGAAATATTTCGGCCAACGGCAATAATAAAATCAATCTTTTTTTATTATACAATTTTAAAATAGTAAATAAAAAAATGCCTTCTATTATAAACTTTAAAACCAATTGGGTTGCTGCTAAATGCAAATTGATAAACAAATTAATTATAATACTCAAGTTAAAATAATAAGTTAAAATAAGTGTTAGAGTTATATATCTATTTTCATATTTGGTGGCTTTACTTACCCACCTTTTCCGTTGTTCTGTTAACTCGTTAACCGATGCATTTGCACTGGTTTTAACAATTGCATTTTCATTAAATAAAAACTTAACTTGATTTGGGTATTTTTTAAAGATTTTATGCATTAAAAACTCATCATCGCCACTAATTACGTGTTTATTGTCTTCATACCCTCCTACTTCATAAAACACTTTCTTTTCAAAAATTAGGTTTGAAGCACTACACATATTTGGATACTTTAACTCCATTGCGGCAGCGCCCACTCCTACCAAACCAGCAAACTCTAATGCTTGCATTTCTTCAAAAATGTTTTTAGTTAAAAATTCAACAGGTGCATAAACCATTTTTGCATTCGTTTTATTTATAAAACTATTAATACAACTTAGCCATTCGTTATTTCTAATGCAATCAGCATCGGTTAGTATAATGTAGTCGTTTTTAGCTTTGCTAATTCCTATTGAAATGGCTTTCTTTTTATTGATAATATTTTCTAGATATTCTAAATTAATACACCCAATACTGTATTCTCTATTTTCTTCAATAAATTCATAAATTTTATTATAAGTATCATCAGTTGAGTGGTCGTTTATAACTATAATTTCAAACAATTTATTGTTATAATTTTGATTAATTATAGTTTTTAAACTCTCTTTTATAAAATGCCCTTCGTTACGCGCTGCAATAATTATAGAAAAGGCATTTTCATTGCCATTTGTTGCTATTAAACTTTCTTTTTTTGTTCGCTTTATTACTAATAATAAACCACCATAAAAAAAAGCAATTAATAAAATATAAAAGCTTGTTAATATAAAAGCAACTGCATACCAATAAATCATTTTATAAACTTGTGTTTTAAAATAAAATAAAGCCCAAATAACGAAGGAATAAGCATATTTATAATCCATAACGAATATGCTGAAAGCAAAACTCCTAACTCTATTTCTTTGTTATAATTACTTAATTCGCCAAAAATAAAAAGTGCACTTACTCCTCTTAAACCTATATCTATAAGTATAAAACTTGGTATTATAGATTGTATACAAAAAATGGCTATAACTGCCATAAAACTATTTAATACTCCTAATTGAACACCAAAAAAATACAGTAACAAAACGTATTGAGCCAAATAAACCGAATACCTGATTAATGAAATAAAAAATATTTTAAATAACTGATTTTTTGAATAGCTCTTAAAAACTACCACATACTTTTCTATTTTATAAAAAAATTTAGTCCTGCTTAATGCTTTGTAAACTATGTCAATTCTAATAAAACCAATGAATGCAACAACGTGCATTACAAAAAAAATCAATGCTATTGGTTTCCAAATTAAATAAATTCCGTAATCAACTTTAACCAAAAAAGCCAACAAAGCATACATGCCAAATATAGCAGTAACTAATATTTGTGCAGTATTTCCAATAACTGCAACTAATGACCCTTTGTACTTGTTTAATGTTTTTAAATGAATGATTCTTCCTACAAAATCGCCAAGCTGATTGGGAGTAATAATACTTAAAGTTACACCTGAAAAAACCGCTTTTAATGCTTCCCAAAAACTAATTTTTTCGAACTGATTAATTAACAAATGCCATTTTATGGTTTCTAATGTCCAGTTTAAAAACAATAATGCAATTGCTAAAACTAAAAACAAAATATTATTTAATGAAAAATCGAAGTGGAACGATTTAAACTTTATATCTTTTTGGTAAGCAACTAATAATTTATATAAAATAAAACCTATTGTAAAAATTGCTAAAACAATTTTTAAATAAGTAATCCATTTTTTATGTGTTTGCCAAAACTGTTCCAAGCCCAAATTATAAGTACTAACGGTGTGCAATTTATATATTTTTATTTGATTGCATTTGATTTAAAATTATATTTGATTTTTAATTAAAAATGGGGTTTTTATTTTATTTTATGTTGGGTGGTGGAATAATGCTTGTTTCTAGAATATGGCAACAGCAAAAAATTGCTCAATTAGACGCTTCTCACAAAAAACTTTTATTAAAACTATTTGGCAAAAAAAACTACTTAAGTGTTATTATAAGTTTGGCTTCCATGGTACTTTTTATTATTATTATTTTGTTAAATATTATTGAAATAAAACTGGCATTATTTGGGTTTGCAATTGTAAATATTTTGGCGCAAGCCATTCCTTTAAATATAAATTACAATAAGCTAATTGAAGCCAATTTTCCTGCTGAATTTGTAAAAAATTATTTAATCACCTCGGCAATTAATGTACTTGGAACTATTGTTATTTTCTCATATCTGTTTTTCGAAAATCCAAATATTTGATTCCGCAAGAAAAAAACATAGCATTTGATAGAATAATACTAGGAATAGACCCAGGAACAATAGTAATGGGTTATGGCATAATAGGTATTATTAAAAAGCAAGTTACTTTAATAACATTAGGCGTTTTACATTTAGAAAAATACGATGATTATGCCTTAAAACTTAAAAAAATATTTGAACGCACTACGGGATTAATTGATGAATTTAATCCAGATGAAATGGCAATTGAAGCCCCTTTTTATGGTAAAAATGTTCAGTCGATGTTAAAGCTTGGAAGAGCGCAAGGAGTTGCAATTGCAGGCGCTATGAGCCGGCAAATAATTGTAAGTGAATATTCTCCAAAAAAAATTAAACAATCGATTACAGGAAATGGAAATGCCACCAAAGAACAAGTGGCAGGAATGTTGGAACACATTTTAAAATTTAAACACGATTCGAAGTTTATGGATGCTACCGATGGTTTGGCTGCTGCATATTGTCACTTTATGCAAAAAAATATTGGCATAGAAACAGCAAAAAGTAAAATAAAAATACCGTCTAAAAAAAAGGCAACCAGTTGGGATACATTTGTAAGCAATAATCCAACTAAAATTAAGAAATAATATGTTTATTTGCTATCCTACAATGAAAGTTTATAAAGTATTTATATTACTGGTTTTAATAGTTGGTTTTAGCAAAAATAGTTTTGCTCAAAACAAAGATGAACAATTGGCATCTCAATTCTTTTCAAATGGCGAATTTGATAAAGCTGCTGAATTATACGAAAAACTATTAAATAAAAACATTAACTCATTATACCTTTACGATAATTTAATACAATCTCTTATAAAGTTAAAGCGGTTGGATGATGCTGAAAATATTTCGAAAAAAATGTATCGAAAAACCAATTCTGCATATTTTTTAGTAGATATTGGTTACTTATACAAACTAAATAACAAGCCTGAAAAAGCGATAAAACAATTTGATGAAATCATAAAAAAAACTATTCCTAATCAAGAAAAAATACTAGAAACATCAAATGCATTTGAAAAAAGAAATGAGCTAGAATATGCAATAAAAAGTTATTTAAACGGAAGGAAATTATTGGGTTACGAAACTGTTTTTAATAGCGAATTAGCAGCGCTTTATAACAAAACAAAGCAAACTCAATTAATGATAGATGAGTATGTAAACAGTGTGGCTCAATACCCTGAAAACAGAGAAGAAGTGCAAGGATTATTGCAAAATAGCATTCAACTCCCAAGCGATTTTGAATTATTAAAAATAGCATTGATTAGAAAAATAAAAACCAACCCCAATACCGATGTTTTTTATGAAATGCTTATATGGTTTTATGTACAACGCAAAGATTTTGACAATGCCTTGATTCAAGCAAAAGCAATTGATAAACGGCTAAAAGAAGAAGGCCGAAAAATGATGGACTTGGGTTATTTGGCTATAAGCAACGAAAAGTACGATGCAGCCACACGGTTATTCAATGAAGTAATTTTACTAGGCAACAATAAAGCCTATTATTTGGCTGCCAAATTAGGCGTTTTAGAAGCAAGCAATAAAAAACTATTGAGCAACTCCAACTTGTCGTTAATTGAATTAAAAAATTTAGAAAATACGTATTTGGCATTTTTAACCGAAAATGGAAAAACCTATTATACTGCGCCAAGTATGCGCGATTTGGGTAAACTATATGCTTATTATTTAAATGAAGTTGATAAGGCTGTAGAAATTTATACTTCTATTTTAGAACTACCCGGAACAGATAATTTTTTTAAAGCAGATTGCAAACTAGAATTAGGCGATTTATATGTATTAAAAGGAATGGAATGGGATGCCATGTTGCTTTACGGACAAGTAGATAAAGACTTTTTAGAACATCCTTTAGGACAAGAAGCCAAGCTAAGAAATGCTAAATTAAGCTTTTATTTGGGTGAATTTGAGTGGGCAAAAGCACAGTTAGACATATTAAAAACTGCCACCACTCAATTAATTGCGAATAATGCTTTAGAGCTTTCGTTATTAATACAAGACAATACAGTTGACTCGATAGAAGATGCTTTAAAACTATTTGCTAAAGCCGATTTGCTTTACCAACAAAACAAATTTAACGAAGCATTTATTTACCTTGATTCTATTATAAATGAGTTTCCAAAACATGCTTTAACTGATGATATTGCTTTTAAAAAGGCTCAAATTTATACCAAACAAAAAAAATACGACCAAGCAATTAAATTTTATACTATTGTAATAAACGAACACGGAAGCGATATTTTGGGCGATAATGCATTACTTAATCTTGCAATTATTTATGAAAAAAACTTAATTAACATTGATGAAGCCAAAAAGAATTATGAAAAATTTATTGAAAACTATGGTAGTAGTATTTTTATAAATGAAGTAAGAAAAAGATACCGTTTTTTAAGAGGAGATATTTTAAATTAATAAAGCAAATGATTGTATATAATGTTACTATAAATATTGATGAAAGCATACATGCTGATTGGGTGAAATGGATGAAAGAAAAACACTTAAACGATGTAATGGAAACTGGCATGTTTACCAATTACAAGTTTTTAAAATTGCTAAGTAAACATGATGATGAAGTGGGCGAAACATATGCCATTCAGTACTTTGCTCCTACTATGGAACATTACGAAAGATACCAAGCAGAGTTTGCACCCACTTTACAAAAAGACGGCAGGGATTTATTTGGCGATAAATTTCATGCTTTTAGAACTTTACTAGAAGAAATGTAAATTAATTTTTAAAATAAAAATAAAATGAAAGCAATTATTCCTGTAGCAGGAATTGGCACTCGATTGAGGCCACATACTCACACTCAACCAAAAGCATTAATTCCAATTGCTGGTAAACCAATATTGGCACATATTGTCGAAAATTTAATTGATGCTGGCATCACCGATTTTGTGTTTATTATTGGCTATTTAGGAGATAAAATTGAAGAATACATTCAAAAAAATTATCCTAAAATTACTGCTAATTTTATAATACAAACTACTGGAAAAGGGGTAGGACATGCCATTTGGTTAGCAAAAGATTTAGTTAAAAAAGACAATGATGAAATACTAATTGTATTTGGTGATACGATTGCTGATGTTGATTTGAAAAAAATTATAAGCGAGCCAGCCAATTTATTAGGAATAAAAAAAGTGGACGATCCCCGTCAGTTTGGTGTGGCAGAAATAGATGGCGAAGGTTTTATAACCCGCATGATTGAAAAACCTGCTATTCCTAAATCGAACTTGGCATTAGTTGGAATTTATAAAATAAAAGATAGTGTTGCGCTAATAGATGAGCTCGACAATAATATAAGTCAGAAAAAAACTACACATAACGAATTTACGCTAACCGATGCCATGATGAATATGATGGATAAAGGTTATAAATTTAAAAGTTTTGATGTGGCCAATTGGTTCGATTGTGGTAAAAAGGATATTTTATTGGAAACAAACTCCACTTTACTTAAACGTTTAAACTACGATACTACAAAATATAAATTTGAAAATACCATAATTATCCCTCCAGTATTTATTGGCGATGATTGTAAAATAAGCAACTGTATCATTGGGCCAAATGTTTCAATTGGTGAAAGTGCCATTTTAAATTATGCCATAGTAAAAGAAAGTATTATTGGCCCTTTTGCACAAATAGAATATGCTATTTTAGAAAAATCGCTAATTGGAAACGATGCTACCCTTTGTGGCAATAAACAAAGCTTAAATATTGGCGATAGCACCGAAATAAATTTTGGGTAGATGGAGGAATTTATAACTAAGGATAAAAATATTGGCATTTTTGCCATCATAATTACTGTATTGGCAATTTCGCAAGCAGTAATCAAAATAGTTTATTTTTCATCATTAATTTCTGAATTAAGTAAATTTTCTTTTATCCAATTTTTTATATTTTATTTAAATTTTTTCGAATTACCAGAATTAAAATACTTAAGTTTTTTTAAGTTTACTTTCTTTCGTTCTGGTTTTGGTTTGCATGTTAATTATATCAATGTACTGTTTATTTTAATTATGCTTGGCGGATGCATACTTTATTATGCTAGTAAGTTTAAAGCCATCATTCCACTTCAATTGGTTTTTACATTAGTTTTCTTCAAAAATTTTATTGAACTAATTTATACTGGATTTTTTTTATTTGACTTGCACGATATAAAGTTAACTCAATTTTTTGTCATTATTTTTTACCTTTTTACAAAGGTTTTAATTGTACTATTTACTTTCTGGATTATTAAAAAAATGCTTAATAATTACGAATTAAACAATGTGCAAGAAGGTAATAATTTTTTTTGGTTGCCAGCAACCAAACTCACACGAATAGCACATGTTTTTCTAGACCTGTTTTTTTGTTATATATTTTTCGAGATAATTGCTTTACACTTAATTGAAATATCAGTTGTAAAAGCACTGCTTATAAAAATTGGTCAAATAAATGAACGTTTGCCTATCTATTTATTTTTAATATTTTTTAGGTTTATATACTACTTTATTTTTGAAGGAATATTTGGAACCACACCAGCCAAAATAATCACAAATACAATTGTTGTGAACAATGAGGGCGAAAAGGCAAGCACCTCAAATATTTTTAAACGAACTTTAATACGGTTTATACCTTTCGAAAGTCTTTCGTTTATTACTTATGGCTGGCACGATACATGGTCAGATACCAATGTAATGCAATTAAAACCAACAAAAATTGATGGCTTTAATTATTTTGTGGTGTTTTTAATCATCGCTATTGGACTTTATTATGGTATGTATTATTTTGAAAATAATGCCGATTACTAATTTTGATATCAATTTAAAAAATAACCAAATTACTGGCAGTATTATTGCCTAACGAGAAACAAACTAAATACCTTGACAGAGAAAAATAACAATTACATTAACAACAGCATTTGGATGCTGGCCGAGAAAGCTTCACGTATTATTTCAGGCATTTTAGTTGGGGTGCTAGTAGCAAGGTTTTTAGGTAAGGAACAATTTGGTGTTATCAGTTATGCATTAAGCGTTTTAAGTATTTTTACTGTGTTTTCTACTTTAGGATTAGATGGCATTGTAGTGAGGGAGTTAATTACAGAAAAAAATAAAAAATACGATATTCTAGGTACTACTTTTTGGATGAGATTGATAGGATCCATTTTTGTAGTAATTGCAGCAACTTATTACTCCTCCATGCGCGACCCCAGCGATAGAACTTGGATAGTGTTTTTAGTTTCCATAGCAGTAGTTTTTCAATCGTTTTCAGTCATCGATTTTTACTTTCAATCAGAAGTAAAAGGAAAGTTTAGTGCCATTATACAAATAATTACTTTAGTACTATCGGCAATAGCCAAGTTAATATTAATTTATTTAGAAGCGCCCCTTACTTGGTTTGCAAGCATGGTCATGTTCGAAGCATTTATAACAGCCATCAACCAAGTTTATTTTTATTATAAAAACAAACAAGAGATAAGCAAATGGAAATTTAGTTTTGATGAAGCCAAACGATTGCTTTCTCACTCATGGCCAATAATCATTTCGGCTTTTATGCAAATGATTTACCAACAAGCCGACAAAATATTAATTGCTCGTTATTTACAAGATATGGGAATGGTAGGACAATACTCCGCAGCAACACGTATCAGCGAAGCATCGTTTTTTATTCCTGTGGCACTTTCAACTGCTTTATTCCCTGGTATTATTAATAACAGAAATAATAGGCCTTTACAACTAAAACGTTTAACTCAAATATACTCGTTAATGATATGGAGCGCCATTTTTATTTCTATTGGTGGTTATTTTTTAGGCGATTTAGTAATTGGTTTTTTATACAAAGATGGCTTTCCGCTAGCACCCGAAATATTTAAAATTCATATTTGGATTACCATTCCCGTTTTCTTTGGAACTGCTTGGGGTTCGTGGCTTTTAGCATTAAATAAACAACGACTAATTACAGTTTATCAAGTATTTGTTTTGGTTATTATTTTGGCTTTAGAAATGTACATGATTCCTAAATATGGTATTAAAGGTGCAGCTTATAGTGTAGTTTTGGCTTATGCTTGTAGCATTTTCGCCATTATGTTTGTTTACAAACCTAAAGAATCTGCAACCTTATTTTTCTCTTCACTCAATCCTAAACATTTATTAGATATTGTTAGCTATTGGAAAGAAATGAAAAGGACGAAATAGTCTTACTTTTCTTTGTTTAACATAGCATTCAATGTTCCTGTTTTTGCTTTTTCCAATAATTCTAATGCACGTTTTATTCGCACATCAATATTTTTAGTAGAAGTAATATAATGGGCTAAACTGCGTTTGTAACCTACTGTAAAAGTATCGAAAACCCTCTGGGCGTCTTCATCTTGCGCCAATGCTATTTCTAATTCTTCGGGCAATTCTAGCAAATTAGGATCAACTAAATGAAACGAAACTTGCACCAAATCGCCTTCCTTAATTTTAGCTTCTCTACGTAAAATACTACCAACTGTTAAATATTTTGGGCCTTCTTTTAAATTTAAAATAGCCAAATTAAAAGGGATTTTGTTATTCAAAAAACCTGCTACCCTTAACCTGCCTTTTTCGGGTAATTGGGTCACTATTTCATAAGGTAAAAACAAAGCCGTGTACGATAAATTACTTTGTAGTTTTTCTAGTTTGGTGGTAAATGAATAATTTTCCATTTTAAACTTTTGACAAAAATGGTTTGACCCAAGTATAAGCTACCATGCCAATTAAGTATGCTATACCAAAACCAAAACTAATATTATAATCAATAAAAAAAATCAATAATGAAATAGCCACTAAAGCGGCTAAACCATAACAATAATATAAAAACCGAGGTGTTTGTTCCTCTTCATCTGAATCGTAATAATTTGAAAAAGGAATGATAATAGTAAATGCTATAAAAGATAAATAAAACAAAAATGTACTGTTGAAATAAGCACCTATTGATATAAATACAATACCCAAAATTAAACCAATACTTACTATGTTTACAGCTATATCTTCATCTTTAGTTAACAGGAATTTGCCATATTTATCAAACTTTAAAATGAGGTTTGATATTGGGTTTAAAATCCAACTAAAATAAATAAGAGCAAACAAAGTTACAAACAACAATAAAAAAATAGGTGATACAGCTGCCAAAACCTTTAAAAACCTTGATAAAACAAAAACACCAATCCCAATTCCCCAACCTATATTTCCTTTGTGGTTATTTACCCAAAACAAATATCTTAACACTAAGCTATACAAAAAATTAGTGCCTTTTATTGCATTAGTCATTCCAATTCTTGCCCTATTAGAATTTGGGTCTAAGCGCAATGCTTCTGCAAAATGTTTTTGTGCTTCTTTGTATTCTTTTGTTTCTAGTTTACTCCAACCAATGGTGCTATGAGAGTAGGCATTATCGGGGTCGGAAGCCAATACTTCGGCTACATGTGTTAAAATTTCGTCCTTCCTATTCAGTTTGGTTAAAGCAGTAATTCTATGGTTGAGTGAATTGGTATGTTCAGGGTCAATTTCCAACGCCTCATTGGTGGTTTCAATTACTTTTTCCCATTCTTTATCATCAACATAAAGTGCTGCTTTGTATGCAAAATAATCTGCATCCCAAGGATCTAAGCTTATAGCAATATCTATATTTTTAAAAGCCAACAAGTTTTCATCAGTAATACCATAGTTTATGGCTAAAAAATAATATCCCAGCGCTTCATCAGGGCTTAAGCTTATCATTTCATGAGCCCGCTCCAATGATTCCTTATAATTTCCTAAATCGTAATAACAACTGCACAAAAGTTGAATAACATATAAATTATTAGGTTCGTAAGCCAACGCTTCATGCAATAGTTTTACAGCTTCTTTTTTTCTATTTAAGTTAATGAGCACCCGCGCACGCTCAATGATATTATCAATATCCATATTATTTTTTTATATTCAAATATTTTAAAATATCATCGTACTGTCCACCTTCGTTAGAGTATAAAGCAAAATTTTTGGCACTACTAAACCATTCTTTTGTTGGCGATTTAACCAACGATACAGCCTTTTTTAAATCAGTAGTATTAATTGGCAAAACTTTGTTCTGTTTAATGGATTCAGGTAATTTACTTTCAATAGCAATATCTACTAATGCCTTCATATCGGCTCCAGTAAATTCTTCGGTGTTTTTCACTATTGCTTTTACATCAATATTATCAGTTGGTTTATCTTTTAGGTAAATATTTAAAATTTCTTCCCGTGCTTTTATATCGGGTGGCGATACAAAAATAATTCTATCAAACCTCCCCGACCTTCTAAAAGCTGCATCTACATACCACGGGCTATTAGTAGCAGCCATAATTAAAACGCCTTCGTTCGAATGTTTTACGCCATCCATTTCTTCCAAAAACTGATTGATTAAAAACCTTGAGCTGTTGCTGCGCATATCGGATCGACTAGCACCCATGGCATCCACTTCATCAAAAAACAAAACACATGGAGTTGAATTGCGCGCTTTTTGAAATAAAGAGTGTAAGTTTTTTTCGCTATTTCCTTGCCACATATCCAACACATCACTAATGCCAACTGAAATAAAATTGGCTTTTATCTCGCCTGCGGTTGCCCTTGCTATATGTGTTTTGCCACATCCTGGAGGACCATATAACATAATTCCGCCTCCTATTTTTTTACCAAATGCTTTATAAATTTCAGGATTGGTAAGTGGGTGAATTTACTTTTAATGCAATTTCTTCTTTCACATTATCCATTCCACCCACATCACTAAAATTTATTTTTGGTTTTTCAATATCCGCAAAAAAATTCTCATCATTTTCGTTTAAGTTTTCAGTTAGATTTGCTACAGCCAAACCACTTTCGCGTAGTTTTTGTTTTATTTGCAATTCAAAGTCTTCATCTTCATAGTCATCGTTTAAACTACTTGCAAAATCGTACGATTGTTTTGCTTGCTTATAATCGCCTTTGCTAAAACATGCTTTTGCAAAATAAAAATTGGCTTCAGCATGGTCGGGTTCTTGCTTTAAAATTTCATCGAGTAAAATATGTGCAGCCTCTATTTTATTTAATTGAAAAAAACATTTGGCCAAACCTGTTTTAACACTTGAACTGGCATCTGTTTCTAACAATGTTTTAAACTCATTTTCTGCCTCATTGTATCTAGTTAAATTAAACAAAGCATCTGCCAACATCTTTCGTAAAACAGCATTATTAGGCGAAAATTGCAACGCTTCTTTTAAATTATTTATTTGTTCGTCTGTCATATTTTTATCTTTTCAAGTATATCTATACAAAATGGTTTTTGCAAAGAAGAAATTGTTAAATATTGAATCCATTATTATTTTAAAATATACTATTTCAACCAATTGTATTGTTAATGGTTGTTATACATTAAATTTATTTCTAAAATATTTGAACAAAAAAAAGGCTTCAAAATTAATTGAAGCCTTTTTTGTGGAGGCAACAGGATTCGAACCTGTGACCCTCTGCTTGTAAGGCAGATGCTCTGAACCAGCTGAGCTATGCCTCCATAATTCAAAACATTTGCTTTGTTTTGGGGAGTGCAAATATAGATTTATGTTTAAAAAACACAAATCTATTTTTATTTTAAACCAATTTATTGCCTTATTGCCTTATAATCTTACAAATAAAATAAAGTACACTTTTACATTAATGTGCATTTTACCTTGTTTTTAAAGTAAAATATAAACTACAATTTTGCGTTTATTTAATTACTGTGAAAAAAAATTTTAAAATATTACTACTTACTTTCTTAATTATATCTTTTATTACAATTGGTATTGTTGGATATTTATTTAATAATAAACAAATATTAACAGAATTTGTAATCGAACAAATTAATGCAAATATCAATGCCGAGCTTAAAGTACATTCAACTGATGTAACTATTTTTAAAAATTTTCCTAATGTAAGTTTAGATTTAGAAGGTGTATTATTATCTAACAAACAAAATACTATTATAAAAGCAAACCACATATATTTTGGCTTTAACGTAAAAGATATTTTTAACAAAAAATACCAAATTCAATTTATAACTATTGATAGTGCTTCGCTTGATTTATTTGTAAATAAAGATGGGCTTTCTAATTTTGATATTATAAATAAATCGGCTGAAAACAATAAAAACAATATTGCTTTCTTACTTCAACTTGATAGAGTAAATTTAAATAAAATAAAATTTACTTACAATAATTTACAAAGCTTACAATACTACAAAACCGATATTAACAAAGCTGTTTTTAATGGAAAATTTAGTAGCGATGAATTTAATTTAAATATAGATGCTGATGCTTTTATTTATTCAATTTCAAGCGACAGTTTAAATTATATTACTGATAAAAAAGTAATTTTAAAAAGTGCTATTTCGGTGAATAATCAAAGTAAAACATATATTTTTAGCAATACTGCTTTAAAATTAAATGAATTAGACTTAGTGTTAAATGGCAAGTTTCAAAGCAAGCCTAAAGCAAACGATATTTACTTAACCTTTGATTCGAAAAAAATAAGTATTGCTTCATTAATAAGTATTTTACCTGTAAAAATACCTAAAGAAATATTGGCCTATGAAAGTAAAGGAATTGTATATTTTAAAGGCTCGGTTATTGGTTCAATTTCGGATAAAATTAGCCCTTCTGTTTTGGTAGATTTTGGAATAAATAATGGTAGTTTTATAAACAAAGAAATGAATATTTCGTTGAACAACATATCGCTAACAGGGAAGTATAGCAACGGAAAAAACCAAAATTTAAATACTAGTTTATTGTCGTTAAATAATATAAATGCCAATTTAATGAATGATGAAATTAGAGGAAATATTGTTGTAGAAAACTTTAAAAATCCAAATATTGATTTGAATTTATTAGGTAAATTAAACTTAGAAAATGTATTTAAAATATTTCCAAATCAATCAATTGAAAGTATAAAGGGCAATGTGGAATTTGACACAAAAATTAAAGCTGATTTAGCAAATAAAGACCTAAGCAATATATGGAAACAAGCAGGAAACTATGGCAAATTCAAGCTTGCAGTAACTGATTTAAAAACTAAAAACTTACCTAAAACTATAAACAATATAAATGCTGAATTTGCTTTAAATGGCGCTGATTTATCAATTGAAAATTGCATTATAAAACTAAAAGAATCGGATATAAATATTAGTGGTAAATTAATTAATGTTTTAGGATTTGCATTTGTAAAAAATGAAAATTTAACTGCAAATATTAATTATAAGAGTAATTATGTAGATTTAGAGCAAGTGGTGTTTATGCCTGAAAATAAAACTGCTGCGCAAAATGATACAAAATACAATTTACCAAAAAATATAATTCTTAATCTTAATGCTAATATTGATAACCTTAAATACAATAATTTTAAGGCTCAAAATGTAAGTTGCTTTATTAAAGTCATGCCAATGCAAATAGAAATAAACCAAGGTAAATTAAATGCATTCAATGGTTCTTTAAATTTTAATACAAAAGTATTAAACAGTGTTCAAGGAAATTATTTTGTAGATAGTAAAATAGATTTAAAAAATATAAATATTCCTGATGCTTTTATGCAATGTAATAATTTTGGACAAACCAATATTACTGATAAAAACATTAAAGGAATTTATAATGGAACTGTTTATTTTACTGGTGTTTGGGATGAAAAATTAAACTGTAAAACAAATAAAATACACGCATTTATTAAAGCAAAAATTACCAATGGTGAAATTATAAACTATACGCCAATGGAGGCTTTAAGCAAATTTGTAAGTTTAACCGATTTACAAAATTTAAAGTTTGCCGAATTAAATAATACCATTGAAATAAAAGACCAAACAATAATAATTCCTAAAATGTTAATTGAAAATAATGCAGTGAATATTACTTTAAGTGGGAGCCAAAATTTTGACAATTTTTTAGATTATAATTTTAAAGTTAATTTAACTGAAATATTAAGTAAAAAACTAAAACCAAAAGACAATGCATTTGGCGAAGAAGATGAAAAACGCAAAGGTTTAAATTTGTTTATAAACATGCGCGGAATGCTTGATAATTTAAAATTTACTTACAATAAAAAAGAGGCGAAAGAAACTGTTAAAGTTTCTATTAAAAAAGAAGGTGAAACGATTAAAGAAGTTATTAAAAAAGAATTTGGTATACCAACCAAAACCGACAAGAATAAACAAAAACCTAAAGAAAAAAACAATAATGATGATGAACTTGAATTTGAAAAAGATTAACCTACTTATTTTTTTAATTTTAACTTTTATTGTACAAAGTAAAGCACAAGTAAATAGTAAAAGTAAATTTAACTTTTATACTACGTTTGGCGCTGTTTTTAATGGTTCATTCAACTCATCAAGCAGCAGTAATGTTTTAAGTAATGGTCAAACTATTATGCAATACCAAGATTCTATTTCGGATAAAGAAACTTGGCGTTTAACTTTTAATCCTCAAGTTGGAATAATTTATCAATTAAGTAGAAAATCAGATTTACAATTTGGATTAAGTTATATTGTTTTAGGGCACCAACGACAGTTAAATGACATAAAATATAATGAATCAACTTACCCTGGAATTGGTGGACCAACTGGTATAATTCAAGAAAATACAAACGTAGAACGCAACATTAATTTAAACTACAGGTATCAATATTTGCAAATTCCAGTTATTTATAATTATCACTTAAATACAAAAGCAATAGCTTCAAAAATAAAAATATCGCTAAGTACAGGTATTGGTTGTAATATTTTACTTAAACACGATATTAATGCAGTGTTAGGTACCGGTTTTAAAATAGATGAAAAAAGTAGTTTTTCGCTAGATAGTACTGGCTTTAAAGGAAGTGCTGTAACAGCAAATTTAATGTTAGGAACACGTTTGGATTATAACTTTAGCAAACAATTAAAAATTATAGCACAACCTATGTTAGGCTATTTTCCTTTGAGTGTAAGCAGCAGTCAAATAGAAGCAAAACCTTGGTTTTTAAACTTAAGTTTTGGAATTATTTATGCTTTAGATAATATAAAAAAATGATATCAAAATTTAATATCAGGGTTTATGGTATTTTAATTAATGAACAGCAAGAAATTTTATTGGTAAATGAACAAATTGGCGACTTTAAATTTACAAAATTCCCTGGTGGTGGAATGGAACTTGGCGAAGGAACAATTGAATGCTTAAAACGAGAATTTATTGAGGAAATAAACTTACCAATAGAAATAGAAAATCATTTTTATACTACCGATTTTTTTCAGCCTAGTGTATTTAAAAATACTGATCAATTAATTGCTATTTATTACAAAGTAAAAGCAAAAACAAATCCAATAGAAATTAATTTAATGCCATTTGAAATAATAGAAAACAACAAAGTAGAAATATTGCATTTTAATTGGGTTCATTTAAGTAATTTAAACCCTAATATGCTCACTTTTCCTATTGATAAAAAAGTGTGTGAAATGATATTGAATTTAAAAGAAATTCTGAAATAACTTATTATTTAAAACTAAATCAATTGTAATTCGCTACAATTAATGTTATTATAAATAAACTATTACTTTGTAAAAATAAAACCACATAGAAACATAGAAATCGTAGCTTTTTTAAAGATAATATACTATTTTTAATTACAAAAAATTCAACTAGTTTTTAAACTCTTTGTTTTATGTGTTCCTATGTAGTTTAACTATTATTTTTAAAATAAATAAGCCATGTGTAGTTCATTACAACATATTGATTTTTGAAAAAAATTATCCCTCAAATGGATTAATATATTTGTAAATTAAAAAAACGGCTTTCAATAATTAATTTAAAATTAGGACAACTCTTCGGTTTAATGTCCTTCCCTCTTCGGTATTATTGTTTGCTATAGGTTTAGTACCACCAAATCCAGCACTCGAAAGTCTATCTGCACTTATTCCTTGGCTAATCAAATAATCTTTTATTGCAATTGCTCTGTTTTTAGAAAGTAATAAATTTTTATCTGCACTTCCTTTATTGTCGGTATGTCCTTCAATTATTAATTTAAGGTTCAAATTGTTTCTTAATTCAACAGCTATTTGGTTTAAAATAATATATGAATCAGTTTTAAGTAACGAACTTCCTGTTTCAAATTGAATTCCTTTACCTAATTCTTTCAGTTTTTCATTATTTAAAATCACTGGTTTTGGACATCCATATAACTCCTTAACTCCAAATACTGCTGGGCACTTATCTATAATATCAATTACTCCATCATTGTCTGAATCTGGGCAACCATTATTTATTGCTAATCCAAACTCTGTTGGACACTTATCTATATCTTCAGAAACGCCATCTCCATCGTTGTCTGGGCAACCTGAAGAAGTTAGTTTTCCATAAACATCTGGACATTTATCATTAAAATCTGATATTCCATCGTTGTCAGTATCTATACAACCACTAAATCTTGCTTCTCCTTTTATTTCTGGGCATTTATCTAATTCGTTTAAAATTCCATCCCCATCTTTATCGTTATCAGGACAACCGTTATAGTTGCCAATTCCTTGTACATCTGGGCACTCATCTTCATCATCAGGAACTCCATCTTTGTCTTTGTCTATAATTTTAATTTTAACTGCTTTTATCGGCTTAGGTTTTTTTTCTCTTTTTGGTAAAGGTCCTATATGAAATACAAAACCTAAATTATTTGAAAAAAACGCATCTTTAGTAAAAATATTATTTTCAGTTCCTAAGTCTCCGTCATTTAAATTGCTATTTGTAAAACCAAAAACTGTTTGGTATCTAATAGCTGTATGTTTTCCTAATTTAAAATCTATTCCCAAAGTTACTGGAAAAATTATATCGTAATTCGACTCTTTTATACCAGAAATTGGAGTAGTAAATAACCTAGTACCAAAACCTATTGCAGCAAAAGGACTAATTTTTTTGGTGTCTAATCTAAATGGCCTATATCTTATAGAGGCGCTATACGATTGATAACCTCTTGTTACAAAATAATCATTATCACTGGGCGAAAAAGCCCAAACTCCATGGTTAAAATCTATTACCCAATCGAACTTGGAATTATAATATTTACTAAATTGTAAACCTGATGTAAAAAAATACGAATCAAAAAATCTTATCGACTTTGAATAAGAACCAACATAATCGTTTTTACCTCCGTAAATATTTATATTACATTTATTCTCTAAAGTTTGCGATGAAACATTAAAAATTAAGCATGTTAACAGTATTAATGTATATTTTATTTTTATCATATTGTATTCAAATTTAACCAAATAATTGTTTTTTAAACTTTTATAGGAAATAAATCATAAAATTAATATTAGTAAACTAAAACATTTAAAAATAAAAATAAAAAATACAGAAAAAATACAGAAAAATTTAAGGAGAGACATAGATTTGCAGACTTTTTTAAAAAACTAAAAGCAGAATGAGTAAAATAAAAATATCGGTAGCAAAAGGCGATGGAATAGGACCAGAAATAATGGATGTTGTATTAAATATATTTGATGCTGCTGAAGTGCCACTTCAATACGAGTTTATTGATATGGGTAAAAGTATATATGATAAAGGTTTTGGAACTGGCATGACTGATGATGCCAAATTAAGTGTAGAGACCAATGGTATTTTGTTTAAAGGACCCATGGAAACACCAAAAGGAAAAGGCGTAAAAAGTATAAATGTTACTGCCCGCAAAACTTGGAGTACTTTTGCAAATAGACGACATTTTAAATCGTTGCAAGGTGTAAATACTGTTTTTTCTAAAGCAGGAATTCCAATTGACTTAACTATTGTGCGAGAAAATATTGAAGGAACTTACGGTGGTATAGAACACATGCTTTCGCAAGATGTAGCGCTTTGCCGCAGGTTTATAACCCGTCCGGGAAGTATTCAGGTTCACAAATTTGCTTTTGAAATGGCACGCAAAGAAGGTTTTACAAAAGTTACTTGTGCCCATAAAGCAAATATTATGAAACTTACTGATGGTTTGTTTTTAGAAACTTTTTATGAAGTAGCTCAACTTTACCCTGAAATTGAAGCCAATGATATTATTGTTGATGATTTAGCTATGAAATTAGTATCAAAACCCGAAAGTTTTCAAGTAGTAGTTTTAACCAATTTACAAGGCGATATAATGAGTGATTTATGTGCTGGCTTAGTAGGTGGTTTGGGTTTTGCTCCTTCAGCAAATATTGGTGAAAATATTTCTATTTTTGAAGCTGTGCATGGCACCGCACCTGATATTATGGGTAAAAATTTGGCAAATCCAACCTCATTACTATTAAGCGGATTAATGATGTTGCGCCATTTGGGTATCATGGAAAAAGCCAATTTAATTGAAAATGCATTGTTGTACACACTTGCAAATGGAGCCCACACTGGCGATTTTGGCGATAAAACCATACCGGGATTAAACACTACCGAATTTGCAAATACCATTATAAAAAATTTAGGAAAAGAACCAGATACCAATAAAGCACGCGAAACAAAAGCTACTGCTAATTTTCATTTGCCTATGCGTCCGTTAAATCAAAAAGTGATGGTTACACCCCGCGCTGCAGGCATTATTGAAAGCGTAGTAGGTGTTGATTTATTTGTAGAAAGCGATAAAACCGCTGATTTAATTGCACCTATATTTCAAAAACACTTGTCAGAAAATTTTAAATTAGTAATGATTTCGAATAGAGGAACTCAAGTGTGGCCTACAGGATCAGTTTTTACTGAGTGTGTTGATCAATATAGAGTAAGAATTGAAGCTGTAAATGGTTCCCAAACCGATATTAATGAAATGTATGAATTAACAAGTAAAATTGCCAAAGATATTTTTATAACTTCGGTAGAAATACTAAGAAAATTTGGCGAAAAAGCAGCTTATTCATTGGCACAAGGACAATAAACTATTTATAAAAAAGTTGCTTTAAAAAGCAACTTTTTTATTTTAAAATTTCTTTTACTTGTATTAAAGTCTTTTTAAAATCTATTGGCCCTAAGTAACCTGCAGCAATTTGAATTTGTTTTTTATTGGGTTGTATAAAATAAGTGGTAGGAAAACCCGTTGGTTTACCTTGACACAATTGGCCATAAAGTTCTCGCCCAGTTAATTTATTTCCATCTAAATCATATACAATATCTGTAAGTTCTGGATTAAATTTAATTACCACAAAATGGCTATCGAGCATATTAATTATATCTTTATCGGTATAAGTATCTTTATCCATTTTTTTACACCATCCACACCAATCGGTATAAGCATCTACCAAAATAATTTTATTACTTTTTTTGGCTAATGGATAACCTGTATTCCAATCAAGCCATTTTAATTCTTTTTCTGCTGGAGTAAACGATCCGAAGAAAAATAAAACTGTTAATCCTAAAATAATTTTTTTCATTGTCTATTCTATTTTCAATATTTGTGCCTTAAAATATTAATTAAAAAATAATTTAATTTCATGTGCTAATAAATCTAAATCAATCTTGTTAAACTCGTGTGGTGTATTTGGAATAACAAGCAATTGTGCATTTGCTAATTTTTTATAAACATCTATTGTATCGTTTAGGTTTGCTGTTTTATCTCTGTCGCCAATGGTTAATAAAACTGGTTGGTTAATTTTTAAAAAATCATCGTCCGATAAAAGCTGACCTTTCGCTAAATCCATCATCATATTACTAGTACTTTTTAATAAGTTTTTCCAAACATTCATTCCATGTAAAATCATTAAATTATTTGCAAATGTTGGAACTTTTTCTAACATTTTTTCAGGATCTAAAAACTCAATCTCTTTTGTTGCTGATAACAAATCCCATTTTAATTTAACACTACATGTAAATATTTTTTCAACTCGTTGAGGAAAATTTAAAGCAAACATTAAAGCCGCGTAGCCGCCCATACTGTAACCAAACAAGTTAATTTTTTCTATTTTATTAGTATCTAAATATGTTAAAATATCATTTACAAAAACATCAAAATTTAATCCATTTAATGGAATTAAATTTCCTCCATGCCCACTAAAATTAATGGCATGAAAATTGAAATTTTCATTTAACTTAACTTTTAAATCATTAAATTGAGAAGATGAATTTAAAGCGCCATGTAAAAATAAAATTGATTTCATAAATTAAAATATTGCTAAACAACGTTACAATTAAAAAATAAATATTGTATAGATTAATGTAAATATTTAGCAAGCAATTGAAAAAAGTATTACAAATTAAAAGAATTTTCCTATTTTTGGAATTCAAAAAAAATTAAACATTCATAATAAAATTGAAAACTTTAAACATTTCATTAACCATTTTACTTTCTGTAATCACAGGAATTGTATTTGCTCAACAAGATCAAAATGCACCTACAATTGATTACAGTTATGTTGATTCGACTGCTAATAATAACAACTCAAACCAAGACAGTGTTTCAAATTCGGCTGACGAAACAACTAATTTAGATGGTACAAAATACAAGAGAATTGTTTTAAATTTAGACTCAAACACTAATTTAATAACTTATTCTGGAGTGGTAGAACAAGAGGAAAGTGGAAGCGACTCGTTATATACACGAGCAAAAAAGTTTGGTGAAAGCATTTTTGGAAAAGATAAAACCAAATTTGAGTTACAAAAATATGGCCAAAAAATTATAATGTCAGGAAGCATAACTGCTTATTCGTATGCCAATAAATATAATAAAAAAAGTATTGGTAAATATGAATTTAAGATGACAGTTTTAATAAAAGAAGGGCGATATAAGTATACTATTACTAATTTAGTTCACCAAGGACCAGTTCCAGCAAATGGAAAACCTTTTAGAAATTATTTTGAATACTATTACAATTCAACTACTAATATTAGAGGCAACAATATTATATTAAGATACGCTGATACAGAAATAAATGCCACAATAGCAAAATTTAAATCTTCAATGAAAGATCCAAAATTAGTTGATGAAGATGAGTGGTAACATTTAAAAAAAATGTTTTAAAAAAGTCATTAGAAAAAAATCTAATGACTTTTTTTTTGAACAAATATTGACCGTTTAAATTGTTTACGTTTATTTGCATGATATGTCTATAATTATTACACCAGAAATAACTTTAAAAGCCATTCAAAACCGAAATGTAAATACCATGAGCGAATGGTTAGGTATTGAGTTTATAGAAGTATGTGAAGCTTATTTAGTTGCAAAAATGCCAGTTGACCACAGAACTACTCAACCTCTTGGTGTAGTAAATGGTGGTGCTTTTTGTGCACTTGCCGAAACTGTTGGGAGCATGGCTGCAAATTTATGTATTGATAGATCAAAATATGTAGCATTAGGGTTAGATATAAACGCAAATCATATTCGCTCGGCTAATAAAGGTTGGGTTTATGGAAAAGCAGTTCCTCTTCATTTGGGAAAAAGTACACAAGTTTGGGAAATAAAAATAACCGATGACCATGAAAAACTTTGCTGTATTAGCAGATTAACCATGAGCGTTATTGAAATAAAAAAATAAGAAATTGAATAAAGCCACTGTTTTTTATCGACTACCAAATACAAACCAAATAGTTAAAAGAAGTGGTTTAATAGAAAATGAATTAAAGCCTATTTCATTTGAAAATAATATTTTACAAGAGGTATTTTACATTGCTCCTTTTAATGCAGCAAACCATGCTTTTCATTGTTTATTAAATAAAGATATTGAAAAATTTGAAATAATAAGTTACAGTAAAAACAGTAAAAACCAATACGATTTAGAAAAAGAATTTACAGCTAAAACTCAAAAAGCAATCGATTTAATGAACGCTGGCAATTCATTAACAAAAGTAGTACTTGCAAGGTGTTTTAAACAAAACATTGATTACGAAATAAATATTAATGTATATTTTTTAAATTTATGTTTAAACTATCCAAATGCATTTGTTTATGCCATTTCGAGTAGTGTTACCGGAACTTGGGTAGCTGCTACACCCGAGTTACTGTTAAAAGTAAATGAAAACAACATTGAAACCACAGCATTAGCAGGCACTTTACATATAAATGCCGAAATGAGTTGGACGCAAAAAGAATATGATGAACAACATAAAGTTGAAATTTATATTGAAGAATTAGCTAAAAAACACAAACTAGAAATAAAAAATAAAATAGGCCCTGATACAATAAATGCTGGAGACATCAAACACATAATTACCAACTACACTTTAGAAAAACAAAACAATAAAACCAGTTTGTTTTTAAATGAATTAAATCCAACACCTGCACTTGCTGGTTTGCCTAAACTTGATGCACTTGATTTTATAAAAGAAAACGAAAATTTAAACCGTGGTTTCTATTCAGGATTGGTTGGTATAAAACAAAAAAACTCTACCTCGTTGTTTGTAAATATTCGTTGTATGGAAATTTTTAAAAATCATATTCATGCTTATGCTGGCTGCGGCATTACCAAGCTTTCGAACCCAAATAAAGAATGGCAGGAAACAGAAAATAAATTACAAACGCTTTTAAAACATTTAACTTAATTTTTCGAATTGATAGCCATTTAAACTATAAAAATTTAATAATTCAGGCAGTAATATTTTTAAGTTTTTAAATGCTTTTTCACTGTCGTGAAATACAAAAATAGAGCCGTTTGATGGTAATTTTTTCATTGATCTTAAGCTTTCGTCTATGTTTAAGTTTATATCGTAATCTCTGCTTAATCTATCCCACATTATTACTTTAAATTCATTTAAAATATGTTTGGCTTGTTTGCTTTTTATTCGTCCATAAGGCGGGCGAAATAAATTGCTTTCAATAAATTCTTTACACTTATTTATATTATCAAAATAATTTTCATCTTTTGTTTTCCATCCGTTTAAATGGTTAAAAGTATGGTTTCCTATTGCATTTCCTGATTGAATTACTTTTTCAAATGTCTCTGGATATTTTTCAATATTTGCCCCAACCATAAAAAAAGTAGCTTTTGCATTGTACTTTGCTAGTTCGCTTAAAACCCAAGGCGTTATTTCAGGATGTGGACCATCATCGAAAGTAAAATAAACCACTTTTTCTTGTGTATTTACCTTCCATGTATAATTTGGATAAAACAATTGAAGTATATAAGGTATTTTATATTTAAACATTATTTTGCGCTGCAAATTAAACTTGAATTTGTGTTTATTTTTAAAAATTAAAAATTTTTTATGCTTACAAAATATTTCCAGCTAGTTTTGTTATCAATCGTTATCTCATTGATTTCAAATCCTATTTTTGCCCAAAAAACATACAGTTTAGAAGAATGTGTGCAAATTGCTTTGCAAAACAATATACAAACCAAACAGCAAAATTTACAAACCGAAAATGCAAAAATTGATGTGAAGCAAAGTAAATTTTCGGCTTTACCTAACTTAAATGCACAAGCAAACAATAATTGGCAAACAGGTTTTAACATTAATCCAAGAACCAATACTCCCGAAAATTTATCGTTTACTACCAATAGTTTTGGCGCTTCTTCAAGCATGACGTTGTTTAATGGTTTTCAAAATAGCAATACTATAAGATTAAGAGAAAGTGATTATTTGGCAAGCAAAAACGACTTAGAAAATACAAAAAACAATTTAAAACTAAATGTAGCCAACACCTACTTAAGAGTTCTTTTGCAAACAGAAATTTTTGAAGCTGCAAACAACCAAGTAAACACTACAAAAGTGCAATTAGAACGCCAACAAAAATTATTTGATTTAGGAGGTTTAAATAAAAGTAGACTATTGCAACTAAAAGCGCAATTAGCAACAGAAGAGTTAAATTTAATTACCCAAAAAAATTTACTTTTAAGCAGTTATTTAGATTTATGGCAATTGATAGATTTGGCTCCTGACACAGCTAATAAAATTTTAAGAATTAACTTAAATAATGTTTTGGTAGAAGATGAATTAAGAAGTCCATTGGATATTTATACTGATTTTGAAAAACAAAGTCCTGATGTATTGGCTTCTAAAAACAGAAAAAGAAGTGCCGATTTGCAGCGTTATATTGCTTTAGGTGGAAGAAGTCCCCGTTTAACTTTAAACGGTAGTTTAAGTTCGTTTTATACTACTTTGGGAACCACGCTAACTAATTTTCAAACTATAAATAACCCTCAAATTGGGTATTATTTAAATGGAACCACACAAGTACCTGTTTTTGCATTAGGAAGTCAAACTTTTCCAACCAGTTCGGAAATGACTCCTTTTTCTGATCAATTTAAAAATAATTTTGGTACATCAATAGGCTTAACTTTAAGTGTGCCAATATTTAATGGGTATAATGTAAATAGCAATATACAAAGAGCCACTATACAAATGGAAGTTGCCTCGTTAACCGAAAAGCAAACTCAATTGAATTTATTTAAAAGCATCAACTCAGCTTACTTAAATTTTAAAAATGCACAACTTCGCCATAATGCTTCTTTAATTTCACTAGAAGCTAACAAAGAAGCTTTGGATATTAGCGAAAAACAATATGAATTAGGAGGATTGAGTTTAACCGATTATTTAGCTTCTAAAAACAGTTATATAAGGGCTCAAACAGATTATTACCAAGCAAAGTACGAGTTGGTATTTAGGAAAAAAGTACTTGACTTTTATAGTGGCAAGCCAATAAATTAAAAGTTTACTCCAAAACTTACATAAAAAGTTCTACCATTTCCGGGCAATAATCCCGGGCCAGGATAACCACCTGCTCTGCGTGTAGCATACACTTCGTCAGTTAAGTTATTTACACCAGTTTTAATATTCCAATTTTCTAAAAACACATAAGCACACGATAAATCCATTACTTTATAGCCTTCAATTTTTCCAATTTGCGAGGAAGCATTTGGCAATTCAGTATTTAAAGCATCAGTATATATTTCGCTTGAGCTGCTATAAAGAAAAGTAGTTGTAAATGTTTTTAAAGTATATGTTAAACCCATTCTATTTATAAATCTTGGTGCGTTTTCTACTTGTTTTCCATTGTAACTTTTTGTTGGGTCTGTTTCTTTCGAACTTACATATTTAGCATCAATAAATGAGTTTGAAGTAAACAAACTGATGCTTCCCCATTTAGGATTTTCGTTCCATATTTTAAATGGATTTATTTCAATAAATGACTCCATTCCTTGGCTTACCGATTGGCCTATATTGGTTTTAAAATTTGCTCCATTTTGTAAAATGGTTCCAATTCTATTATCGTAGTTTAAATAAAACAAACCAACATCAAAATTTAAAAAGTTTTTAACCGTTCCTCTGTATCCAAAATCGACATTATAACCATTTGCATCTTTCAAATTTGGATCTATAATTTCTGTGGCATTTGCCGGAGTAAATTCAGAAAATGTAACTGGACGATACGCTTGTGAAAAGTTTGCATAAATATTGGTTTTACTGCTTATTAAATACTCTGACCCAATACCTGCTAATAACACATTTCTATTACTAGATTGAGGAACAATAGTACTAGCATTGCTGTTAATTGTTCCTTCTATTTTATTGTAAATATTTTCGAAACGAATGCCCGGTATTACTTTAAATTTATTGGTAATAAAAAAAATATTTTCTGCAAAAAATGCATAATTTGTAGTGCTAAATTTTAAATCAGTAACATATTGATTGTTGGTTAAACTAAAATCAAAGTCGGAACCCGAGTTACCAACTCCTCTTTGTTTTCTTTGCGTATTTCCTACATAAGCCCTAACTCCACCAGCCAAAGTATGGTTTTGTTTAATCAATTTATATTTATACGAAAACCTTGCTTCTGTGCCAATATTTTGGTAAAAATCTCTATCTACTCTGCGTAAACTATAAGCCAATGTTACTGGATTGATACTGTCTTTAATATTTATAGCATTTAAATTTCCAACACTGTTTCTTTCGCTCATACTTGCAAAAGTTTTTATAATTAAATTAACCTTTGGCGAAATATCGTATTTAATAGTTAAGGCAGCTACATTCCATGGTGTTCCAATCCAGTTTCTTGCCCTGCTCGATTGTTGCGCATTGATTTTAAATTGATTGTCGGTTAATCCACCGGGTTGCTGACTCGAATAATTCATATTGGTATATTCAAAAGCTATATTTAATTTTTTGGTAAATTGATAATTGGCCGAAGCAAAAATGGTTCTTGTATTGTACCTACTATTTTGCCTCCAACCATTCGAGTGTCTGTCGTGTAAAAACACATAGTAATTTAGTTTTTTTATAGTGCCACCTATTGCGGAGTAAAAGTTAGCCAAACCATAACTTCCAAATGTTACTTGTTCTTCTACACTTAATTTTTTAGTAGCACTTCCTTTTTTTATTTGATAATTTAACAACCCACCAAACTGAGTTCCATATTGTAACGAGGAAGCACCTCTTACAATTTCTATTTTCGATAACGCTTCGGTTGGTGGTGTGTAATAGGTTTCAGGGTAGCCAAATGCTTCAGAGGTTATGTCGTAACCGTTTTGTCTTACATTAAACTCCCAAGATCTATTTGCACTTAAACCCCTAGTAGAAATATTAGTTTGAATTCCTGAACCATCGTTTTCCCAAATGTTTATTCCTGGTACTTTACTAAAAATTTGTCGGGTATTGTTTATACTTAAATCAGCGTTTATCTTATCTAATAAAATTACTTCCGATTTTTTACCTGCATAAATTACATTGTCTTTAATTTCGGGCATACGCTCTACACCGCCTAAATTTTTTTGCTCTTTTATTACTAATTCATTTAAAAGTGTTGTTTTGGTAGTATCTGCATTTTGAGACTGTACTTTATTATTAATTGCTAATAGCACTATTGCAATTAAAAGGAATTTAATTTTCATTTGAGTTACTGATTTGAGTGGTGCAACAATATTATTTAGAATTATTCTAAACAATGATAAAAGATAGGAAAAAATTTGACCTTATAATGATTATAAATATTACTTTCTATTAATCAGTGTTTTAAAAATATTACGATTCCAAACTTTCTAAATAATTTTCTAAAATAATACTAAACCAAGCAGTGTAATTATTAGGATTAATTTTTAAATCTTCAATTAGCCAAGGTAACGAAACCCATTTGTAACTTTCAACCTCCTCTATGTTTACATCTACTTCTCCGTTATAATTTCCTACTAAAATATAGTCTAATTCATGTTCAGTAAGTCCATTTTCGAAAGCAGCTTTGTATATAAATTTTGTTTTAATAGTTAATTCGCAATCAAAACCCATTTCCTCATTCAATCTTCTGTGTGCTGCCATTTCTGTGCTTTCGCCAACCCTTTGGTGGCTACAACAAGTGTTTGTCCAAAGCCCAGCACTGTGGTACTTACCCAAAGCGCGTTGTTGTAATAAAAGGTCGTTTTTTTCATTGAAAACAAATATTGAAAAAGCCCTGTGCAACAAAGCTTTTTCGTGTGCTTCTTGCTTTTCCATTTTACCAATTTCTTGGTCGTTTTCATTAACTAAAATTACGTATTCTAACTCCATTTTCCATTTCAAACATAAGAACAGAATTTTAGTTTTTTAAAATAATATTATAAGAAGTTTTTGTTTTTTCAAACCAATGCTTTCGCTTTAGGCGAAAACTTGAATACATTTTAATATAAATTTTTATTATGGCTAATAAACAGCATTAATTAAAAACAGATATTTTGCTTGGAAAGCCTCTAAGGATAGCTAGAACGAATATTTGTTCACTTGGAAGGCTTCCAAGGATAACTGGAACGAATATTTATACGCTTGGAAAGCTTCCAAGGATAACTAGAACAATTATTTGTGTGCTTGGAAGGCTTCCAAGGATAACTAGAACGATTATTTGTGTGCTTGGAAGGCTTCCAAGGATAACTGGAACGAATATTTATACGCTTGGAAAGCTTCCAAGGATAACTAGAACAATTATTTGTGTGCTTGGAAGGCTTCCAAGGATAACTAGAACAATTATTTGTATGCTTGGAAGGCTGCTAACGATAGTTACTTTTAAAAATTAATTATCTGTAGTATAGCATTTTATGAAAATAAAATAATATTTTTTTTTAATATTAATATCAAAAAAGGAAAAGTTAC
>Ga0247843_1000221_pt1 | contig 135344 bp, 100 predicted proteins | sample LaCruzMarch2017__FD_192420 | JGI IMG/M metagenome (GOLD analysis project Ga0247843, IMG submission 192420) | Freshwater microbial communities from meromictic Lake La Cruz, Castile-La Mancha, Spain - LaCruzMarch2017_8m | ecosystem: Environmental > Aquatic > Freshwater > Lake | place: Spain...
ATCCCCTTCCAGCAGGGCGAGCCCCTCGCCCACTTCTTCGAGCTTTACCACCGCCACCCGGCCCAAGCCCTCAACCTCATCCTTCACTCACGTCCCGTCTTATGATCCCTCCAGCCAAACGCCCTGCTTCAGCGGGATTCGCGAGAGGGACGGGAACGGGAGGACTTGATCCATTTTCCCGCCCACCAAACCGGAAGCGGCAGGAAGGAAGCCGCCCAGAACAATGGTTCTACGAGGCCGGTCAGCCAGACAGTTGACGCCGGCCGGCGGCGGCCATGGAGAGCGTTGGCAGCGGCTTGCCGGCTGAGCGAGACGATAAAATGCAGGATCCAGCATGCCGGGGAAAGCGGGTTTGCGAGCACGGACAGGAAGGAGAACGGCAGCCCGAACGTGAGTGCCAGCCCGAGCGAACCGGAAGGATTGCACCGCCGGAATGTCGCGAACACACGGTGCTGGTGCAGCAACCAATCAGGCACATTTACGCGGGGTGGCGAGAGAGTTGTGACGCATCGTGAAATCCCGACGCGACCCCCGGACCGGCTGATAGCACGTCCGAGATCGTGATCATCTGCCAGCTCCTCCGCAAACACCTTCCATCCTCCGAGGCGGCGAAGGGCAGTTGCTCTCACCGCCATACAGGCACCGGTGAGGAAATCCACCCGGCGGGCCGCGCGCAGAAAGGCCACGCCCGGCCAAAGAGAAAGCTCGGTTCCAGCCGCATCAAGGAGCGAAGGCAGATTGCCCGGACGTCCAAACACGTAGGGTGCAGAAAACGCATCGGCACCTGATTCCTTCCACTCGGCACGAAAAGCGCGGAGGAATTCCGGGCTCGCCTCAGTGTCGCTGTCGAGAACGATCCACCGGTCGTGAGTCGCCAAAGGTTCCAGCTGGAGCAGCTTTTCGATTTTCGGATTCAGGCAATCCAAACGATCAAGAGGAGGACAGCGGATGTCCAGATTAGGGAACTTCCGGGCCAGGTCGCGACAAAGCTCCCGCTCATCGGGGCAGTGGGCGCCGAAAAGGACCTGATCTCCCGGCCCGACGGCCCCCAGGAAAACCTCGAGGTTCCGCGCGAGGCCGGGTTCGCCGGACTTGAGCGGCCGGAAAAATGTCACGGGGTCAAGCGGGGCTTCCGAACGGTCTGGCGCGGTAAACCAGCGCCGGAGAAGCCCTGCCGCGAGGAGGCAATAGAGAATTGTGAAGAAGCCGGTGCCGAAGGCGGCTACGCGGAGGAGTTTTCCGATAAGCCCGGATTTATCCAACGATCGGGAGCAGGTTTTTGCTGATTCCCCGATCGATCGAGAGCGCTCCCCCTCCGAGGCAGAAGATGGCGAGTCCGGCCGACCAGACCATGAGAGGAAGCTCCAAATCCGAAAAGACCGGGGTGCTCCGCCCCAGAATGATCAGGGCACCGGTCATATAGACGACAACACCCAGCCCGGCAAGCCGGGTAAAAAATCCAAAGAAGAGAGCCAGGCAAATTGCCAGTTCCAGCACCATCGCAAGTGAGGCGAGAACAAGCGGGAGTCCAAGTCCGGTCGTGGAAGTCCAGGAATCGATCGTGCCGTTCCAGCCGGGCCCGCCGAACCACCCGAGCGCTTTCTGGGTGCCGTGGTAAAAGAATATCCCGGCGACCGCGAGGCGGAGGACGAGCGGACCCGCATTCCCGGGGGAGTGGAAGAAATAGTAGACCGGGTTTTTCGTCACGGGGAGAAACAGTAGCAGAAGGGCAGGCGCAGCGGAAAGCAAAAGTGTTCCCACAGAAGCCGGATTTCGGATATGAGGGAGAGGAATGGAAAGCAAACCCTCATCCGGGATCGCCCCCTATGTTGTGCCGTTCGTGGTTTTCATGGGTGGGCTTGCCCTTGCGGGAGCGGTTGCAGGCGCCGGCGGATCTTCGGAAAACCTGCTCCTCAGCAGGCCGGAATTCTGGGTCTATCCGCTCCAGACATTGCTGTGCGGCGCGGCGCTCGTCATCTATTGGAAGCGCTACGACTTCGGGGCGCGAAAAGGTTGGGGCGCCGCGATCGCAGCCGGCGTGCTCGCGCTCGCACTCTGGCTTTCACCGCAGGTTCTTTTCGGGGTTCCGCCGCGCACCGGGGGATTCGATCCCACGGTATTTTCCGACAGCCCGCTCCTCTACTGGCTGACCGTTGTGGCGCGGTTTGCGCGGCTGGTCGTGATCGTCCCGCTTGTGGAGGAAATTTTCTGGCGCGGATTTCTGATGCGCTACCTGATCCGGGAGGATTTTGAATCCGTCGCGCTGGGCGCCTACAAGCCGCTGTCCTTTTTCGGGGTGGCGGGTTTGTTCATGCTGGTGCATTCGATGCCGGACTGGCCGGCTGCCTTTCTCACCGGGCTGATCTACAACTTTCTTGCCGTAAAAACGAAAAGCCTTGCCGCATGCGTGGCGGCGCACGCGGTCACCAACCTCGGGCTCGGCCTGTATATCATGGCGACCCGACAATGGGGGTTCTGGTGAAAATCGGATTTGCTCAGATCAACACTGTCGTCGGCGACTTTGCTGGCAACGCAGGCAGGATCGCGGAGGCCTGCTGGGAGCTCGAAAGCCGGGGAGCGGAAATCATCCTGACTCCCGAGCTCTCGCTGACGGGCTATCCGCCGCAGGACCTGCTTTTCAAATCCGACTTCGTCCCCGGAAATTTGCGGGCGCTGGAAGAGTTGCACTCGAAGGTGCGCTCCGGCGCGTGGCTGGTCGGATATGTTGAGAAAAATCTCGCCGGTTCCGGACGGCCGTTTCACAATGCGGCAGCCGTGCTCGAGGCCGGACGGCCGATCCGCAAGGTCTTCAAATCCCTCCTGCCGACCTACGACGTCTTCGACGAGGCACGCTACTTCGAACCGGCCCGTTCGGTTGCTCCCGTTGACATCGCCGGCCGCAGGATCGGCGTGACGATCTGCGAGGACATCTGGACGCCCGCCTACCTGCCAGGCGGGCTATACAACCGGGACCCGGTTCACGATCTCGTCGTCGCAGGCGCGGCCGCCATCCTAAATCTCAGCGCCTCGCCATTTCAAATCGGAAAACCGGCACAGAGGCGCGAAATGATCCGAATGCAGGCCGGCAGGCACCGGGTTCCATTTTTTTACTGCAACGCTGTTGGCGGAAACGACCAGCTCGTCTTCGACGGACACTCGCTCGCTGCCACCGCCGACGGAGTCATCTGGGTTCAGGCCCCTGGCTTCCGCGAAGGCTCGTTCCTTCTCGATATCGGAGACATGAACCACGAGGTGGAGTTTTTCGAAAGCGAATCCCGGACCAGCCTCACTCCATGGGCGCGTGATCAATACGGCCAGGAGGAAGCCGGCGATCTTCGGGACCTTCGCAGCGCTCTGGTCCTCGGGCTTCGCGACTACATGGCCAAGTGCGGATTCCATACGGCGGTTCTGGGGCTGAGCGGGGGAATCGACAGCGCGGTCACGGCTTGCATAGCGGCCGAGGCTCTTGGCGCTGAAAATGTGACGGGGGTCGCGATGCCGTCTCCGTTCTCATCCGGGCACAGCGTTGAGGACGCGCTCCTGCTGGCAAAAAGCCTTGGCATGAAGTGCCTGAAAATCCCGATATCAGGCAGCTTTGATGCAGTGAAACTCCAGATGGTGGAGGCATTCGACGGGAAGCAGGAGGATATCACCGAGGAAAACATGCAGGCCCGCCTGCGCGGGCTCACGCTCATGTCGCTCTCGAACAAATTCGGCAGCCTCCTGCTCACCACGGGAAACAAGAGCGAGCTCGCCGTCGGCTATTGCACGCTCTACGGTGACATGTGCGGCGGGCTTGCGGTGATTTCGGATCTCCCGAAGGGGATGGTTTACCGGCTGGCGGAGTTCATCAACAATACCGCCGGACGCGACGTGATCCCCCGCCGCACGATCCAAAAGCCGCCGAGCGCCGAGCTGCGCCCCGATCAAACCGACCAGGATACCCTCCCGCCCTACGGGATCCTGGACGAAATCCTGCGCCTCTATGTCGAGGAAAACCAAGGAACGGCGGACATCATCGCGCGCGGGTTCAACGCGGAAACCGTAAGGTGGGTAGTGCGGCGGGTGGACCTCAATGAATACAAGCGCGAGCAGGCGGCTCCGGGACTCAAAGTCACAGGACGCGCATTCGGCATCGGTCGAAGGATGCCGCTCGCCCAGCGATTCACCCCGGAACTCCCGAAATGACTCCCGTCATCGGCATCACATCCGGGGATCCGGCCGGCATCGGACCGGAGATCATCCGCGCGGCGATGGAGTCGGCTCCATCGGGATTCCGATACGAGATTGTTGGAGAAATGGCCGGCCATGCGGCAGGAGCCTCGACGGAAGCCGGCGCTCGCGCGGCGGCTGCTGCCTTGGAAGAAGCCGCAGCAAAACTGCTCTCAGGTGCCTGGCAGGGGGTCGTCACAGGTCCGGTCTCAAAAAATGCACTCCACTCGGTCGGGTATAAATTTCCAGGCCAGACGGAATTCTTCGCTGCCCGCGCGGGAGCGGATGATTTTGCCATGTGCCTGACCGGCGGGGGGCTGACCGTGGCGCTGGTCACGGTGCATGTGCCGGTCCGCGATATACCCGGGCTGCTCAGCCAAAGCGGGATCGTCCGCGCCGGACGCCTCCTGGCAGGCTTCCTGAAACAGATGGGGCACCAAGACCCGCTGATCGCCGTCGCGGGACTCAATCCCCATGCCGGCGAAGGCGGCGACATCGGACGCGAGGAAATCGAAATCATCGCCCCCGCCGTCGCCGAACTGCAGGCCGGTCAAACCGGACGCTTCTCAGGCCCCCACCCGCCGGACACAATTTTTCACCGGGCGGTCGCAGGCGATTTCGACGGGGTGCTCTGCATGTATCACGACCAGGGCCTCATCCCGCTGAAACTTCTCGCGTTTGACACCGGAGTGAACGTGACGCTCGGGCTGCCATTCGTGCGGACCAGCCCGGACCACGGCACAGCATTCGACATCGCCGGAAAAGGGATCGCAAAACCCGACAGCATGATCGCGGCCGTTCAATTAGCGGCCAGGCTGATTCAAGACCTCCCGTAAAGCCGACGGGGAGGTTTGCAGAGGCAGCCACGTCAGGAACCTCGACAGGGCGGGGCTGTTGCCACCTGACATTCCCTCCCGCAACGGAACCTCAATTCGCGGGCAGTTCCTTGATGCGGATGTTTCTCCAGGCAACCGAGTAGGGGCCGTCTCCGGGCTTGATGGAGTGGACTTGGAGCCCGAGAAAGCCCTTGGGATGGGTCTTGAAAATTTCTTCATCGGTGAGGTCGGCGACCGGCTGCCCGTTGATGAAGGTTTGGATGCGAGGACCCTGTGCGACAATGCGGAAGCTGTTCCACTCGCCGTTTTTCATGAGGGAGTGCTGATTTTTTGCGACATCTTTTTCTTTGGGCTCGGGAGAAAGCCAGCCGCGTCCCGTGGCCTCGCCGTAGATCCAGCCAGCCTGGCCGGGACTCGCCTCGATCTCCACCTGGGGGCCGAAAACCCGGCCTGGGGCGTCGCTTTTCTTGTTGCCCTGCGGGCTGGCCGCGTCTGCCGTCTTCTGCGCCGAGCGGATCTGCATGCCCGAGTTGAGCTTGTCATCAACCTTCACATCGAATTCGACCTCGAAGTTGCCATAAACTTTGTCGGAGCAGAGAAAGGAATTCGGACTGCCCGCGGCGGTCGTCCCGACAATTGCGCCGTCAACCACCTTGTAGGTCGCGGTGCCGTTGAGCTGGGTCCAACCCTTGAGGCTCCCGCCATCAAAAAGGTTCGTCCAGTCGTCCGCGCCATAAAGGGACAACGCGCAACTGAGGAAGAGGGGGAAAAAAAGGAGGGGCTTCATAGAAATGAAAATCTGCCGGAACAATGGTCGGCAGTCAACCACCGGCTGCGTGCCGGGCTGGCATTTTACATAACCGCGTCGTTGCGATGCCCTGTTCCAGCCGCCTGCGGCATGCGCCCTCAGCCGCCGCCGAGGGGGGCAACAACGGTTGCAGAAGCGGGCGGATTGAAGGAGAAGTCGACGGAGCCGGGAGGGAGAAGTTTTTCGTTCGAATACCTGGTTTCGATCCGGTCGCCGTCTTTTCCTGACATGGTGGAGGATCGGAGGCGCAGCGAGCTGTCGAGGTCGAGGACCAGGCTCCGGAGCATCCGGCGCATCGGGCCGGACCGGGGGGTCAGGTCGAGACGAAACCCGTCATCGAGCCGGGTTGCGGAAATGCGGAAGAGAGAGCCGAGATTCTCAAAGCGAAACGCCTGGCCGAGTGCGGCGAAGAGCTGGCCCGGACCGTGGCCCTCCAGCGGGTATTTTTCGACCTGCTGGAACTCCGGGTAATACATCCAGAGCGTCTTTCCGTCGCTGACGATAAGGTTTTTTGTCTTGCGCAGGAAATGGTCGGGCGGCTCGAAGGCGATCGTCCCGGACTCAACGACCGGTTCCTTCCACATCGGCAGAATCTTTGTTTCGACAAAATCCGCCTGAACCATCCGCCCGGCCCGCGAGGCGGCGAGCTTCGCAACAAGCGCGTCGGTTTCGGAGTCGTTGAGCAGCTGGCCGAGCCCGCTGGCCGGGAGCATCATGAGGAGAAGAAGGAATTTCATGAGGCAAGCGGGACAAAATGATACCATTGGAGCGGATCGGCCAGAAAGTCCCGGACGAGAGCATCGGCGATCTGCCGGGTGCAGCCCTCGATCGCTGTGTCACGCGAGGTGGCACGGTCGGCGGAAACCGGCTCGCCGGTGCGCACCACATACCGGCCCGCCGGAGTTCGGCGGACGCTCACGGGAATGACCGGGCAGCCGGTCATCCAGGACAGGATCGCGGGCGCCATGGAGAAGGAAATCGCACCGCCCGGAAGCTCGACGGAAAGGGATCTCCCGCCGGCGGGCCGGTCCACAAGCATGGCAGTCAGGCGACCGGCCTCGAGCGCCCCGGCTGCGCGCAGAGAAGAAAAAGCATCGCCGCCGAGCTCGATCGTCTCGGCCCCCCAGCGCTTCCGGTAGGCCGCCCGCCAACGGGTGAGCTCGGTCGTCGGCTCGGCATCGGTCACGATGCTTACCGGCAGGCCCGCGCGGGTGAGCACCAGGGCGCCAAACTCAAAAAAACCAAAATGTCCGGTAGCGAGAATCGCCCCAGATGTCAGAACGGGCATCGAGCCCTCGATATCCGCCAGAGCAAACGCCTCGTCCCCCGAACGTCCGGCCAGCCAGAAATAGTCGGCAAGGGTCCTCGCATAATTTTCAAACACACACACCGCCTCGCGCGTGCCGGCGGAGCGGTCGAGAAGACGGATGTTGCCAGCCACCGTTTGCACCACCTCCGGATGGGCCGCGCAATACCTCCGGGCAAAAAGCGCCGCGATATCCCCGGACAAGCGGCGGCCAAGAAGCGTGGATACCCGGCAAAGGAGGGAATATGCCCTGGCGGTATAGCCGAGCTGGTAAGCCAGCTTTCCGGTGTGGAGGTTCGGGGCGGCAGCCTTCATGGCCGGAGCTTCCGCGGCCCGCCGGAATCCCGCGTAAGCCTCATTCGACATCCTTGCCATCAGGGATCACGCACCGGAACCCCCGGCTCGAAAGTCCGGCAAGAACAAGCTCGAGGACCTTCGCACCGTTTCGTCCGGGCCCTTCGTGCATGAGGAGGATCGCCCCCGGCTTCACCCCGCTCAGAATCCTTGCTGCCGCCTGCTCCGGATCCCGCCCGGGAAGCCCGTCGAGTCCGTCCGCAGACCATCCCGCCACGCGCAGCCAGGCCCGCGCCGCTGCAGGATGGACGCAGGAATTCGTGAGACCGGCCGGCGACCTGAACCATGAGGGGTTCACCCCGGCAGCCACGCGGATGGAATGGTTGCACCGGACGATCTCCTCCCGGATCGCACAGCACGGCATCGTCCAGAAGAGGCCGGAAGGGTGCGAGTAGGTATGGTTTTCCAGGGTGTGGCCGGCCGCCACAATGCTCCGGCAAAGCCCCCGGTTCCAATCCACTTGTTTTCCCACGACAAAAAATGAGGCGCGCGCCTGATGGGATGCCAGCAGCTCCAGGATCCGGGGCGTCTGGCCGGGATCCGGGCCGTCGTCGATCGTGAGCCAGACCTCGGGGCGTTGGGTGCGGAACCGACTGGCGACCGGCCCGTTCCAATCGCTGTTCCGCAGGAGCGTCGGACCGAGGCGCAGGATCTCGTGCAAAGCCCACGCGGCGGCACGCGCGCGGCCACGGAGCAGGACGGCTGCCACAAGGGCAGCCCCCCGCAGGGCCCGGATCTGTTTTCGTTTGGTCAGCGGCATCGCATTGATATCAAACGGGGGATACGCGCAAGCATTCCGAAACACAAGCGCACATGCACGGCGGTGAGGAGCAGGTTGTCGCGGACATAGCGGAAATGGGTCACCCCGCCCTCGGAGCGCCCAGGATAACGCACCGGCACGGGGACATTGATCGCCGGAACCCCAGCCCAAAGCAGGCGGACCGTCATGACCGTGTCAAAATCGAACCGCCTGGCTCCCCGTGTGGATTCCAAAACCCGGAGCGCAGGTGCAATCGGGTAGATCCGGAACCCGAACAGCGAATCGGAAGCCCCCATTCCCCAGGTCTCCAAGCGCGCGAAAAGATTTCCGACCAGCCGCCCCCTCACCCGCTCGGGCGGGGCATCGGAGCCGAAGACCGGCACTCCGGCGATCAGCGAGCCGGGCGAATTTTTCGAGCGCTCAAAAAATTCCGGGATCGAGCCGGCCGGGTGCTGGCCGTCCGCATCCATCACAAGAGCATGCGAAAATCCAGCCGCTTGGGCTTCGCGAAACCCATGCAGAACGGCACCGCCTTTGCCCGAGTTTTTTTCGAGCCGAATCACACGGAATCCGTCTCCCCCAACCTCTCCGGCGAGTCCCCCGCTGCCGTCCGTGCTGCCGTCCACGACCGCCCACACGGCATCGCAGTGCGGCCGTGCGGCCAGCATCGTCCGCGGCAGATTTGCCCCGCTGTTGTAACTCGGCAGGATGACGAGCCGTGCGCTCATCGGGTTGTCCCAACCCCGAGTTCCTCCCGATACCAGGACTCGATCCGGCGGCTGAGCTCCCGAGCCGTCTCCCCGGGGCCTGCCTGAAAAATTTTCCCCACACGAATCTTGAACCGCAGAGGCACTTCCGCAGGGGCAAGCAGGGAGACTCCTTTTGTCAGGTGGGAGCCGCGATATTCCACCACGAGCGCGCGGACAGGAGCACCGGTCCGGACCGCCACGAGCGCAAACCCGTTTTTGAAGCTGTTGACCGGCGGGCTCACCGTGCGCGTCCCCTCGGGGAACACCAGCAGGTTCTCGCCCGCGAGAATTTTTTGAATCCCCTGCCGGACAAAACCGGGACCGGAATCATTCGTGACGTAGCCGGCGGCCAGAGAGCTTCCGCTGAGAACCGGATTCCGCAGAAGGCCCGAGCGCATCACGCACGCGGCAGGAGGAAGGTGGGCAAGCAGGAAAAATGCGTCGAGCAGGGCCGGATGGTTCGACACGAGGATCGTGCCGCGAAGATTCCGGATTTCGTCGAACCCGCCGGCCTCGATCCTCAGCATGCCGGTGATTTTCATCCACCAGACATAAAACCGGAACAGCCTGCGCAGGATCCGCTGCCCCGACTCTGCGGAAAGGGTCCCGCAGGAAACCTTCGAGACAACCCAAAGCAGCGGGGACGCCATACCTCCCACCACAAAAAACACCGCCGTCGCAACAAGCTGGCCGATGTAGGAAAACGCCCCCGTGCCGCAACATTCGGACGTTCCAGCCATTCCGGAACTCGCTCGTGAATTTGCCATGCCCCGGCGGAATCAGCTCATCCCCTGGCGAAGCCGGCCGGTTTCCTTGATAGCCCCCGCGGCGGCCGACAGCTCGGCAGGATATTTTGAATCCCATTCGGCGGGCGTCCCGGCGATCCTCGTCGTCCAGTTGGCGTCGCCGACAGCCCCGGGGATATTGAACCGCTCATCGAGGCCGAGCAGGTCGGTGATCTGGTGGACGGCCATCCAAGAGTTGCAGGCGAACAGGCCCCGGACGAGCGCGGCATGCACCTCCCCGGTAAATGGCACCGGCGCCTTGAGATCCTCCCGTCCGCAAAACCCGAGCAGCTCGTCCATTCCGGCCATCGCGGCATCCCGCTTTGCCGGATCCAGGCAGTCTGCCAGCCAGTCCTCCCAGAACTTCCTCAACGGCGGATGGTCGTGCGTCGCGAACGTGGCGAGGCTGAGCCGCTGGTATTCGCCGCCGGGAATCAGGGTTCCATCCGGATTCCTCTCCCACTGCGGGATCTTGAATCCGGGGATCTCCAGAGCCTGCAGCGTCGGGCGCACGTATGGGGCAACCTCCCCGAGGTCCTCGGCGATGAGCCGCTGAGGACCGGTCTCCTCAAGAAAAATCCTGAGAAGCATGTCTCCCTGGATCCGGTTCCGCTCGCGGTTTTCCGCGGTGCTGTCGTCGCGCTCGACAAATCCCGGAAGCCGCCCTCCCGTCAGCGCGGCCGCCTCGTCAGGCGAAAGCGCGGTAAACTTTTCGTTCTGCTCCGGACGCCATGGAAAACTGTAGATGCGGAAAAAGCCGAGCGCGTGATCGATGCGGAGGAAGTGGAACACCTCGCAAGACGCGCCGAGCCGGCGGCGCCACCAGGCGAAATTGTCGTGCGACATCCCCTGCCAGTTGTAGAGCGGGAACCCCCAGTTTTGGCCCCACTTCTCGGTGAAGGGATCGCTCTTAAAGACCTTCTCGGGAGGTGCGCCGCTCGATCGCGCCAGATCAAAAATTTCCGGTGAGCCCCACACATCCGCGCTGTAGATGCTCACCCCGACCGGCAGATCCCCCACGAGCGCGACGCCGAGCTTGTCGCAGGCCGCGCGCACCGTCTTCCACTGCATCCTCGCAACCCACTGGACATACCTGTAGAACCGGACCAGATCGCGGAACCGCTTTTTGTCGGCGGCAGGCAGGCGGGACTCCCACTCCTGCGCGGCCTCCGGATTCCAATGCTCCTGCGGCCAGCCGGATGTCACCTCGCTGCCGTTCCAAGCCACCAGCGCGCGGAACAGGCTGTAGCTCTCCAGCCAGTCGGCCTGGTCGCTCTCGAACTTGGCAAAAGAACGCACCCTCACCCGGTCGGCTTTCCTGCTCCGGAAAACCCGGAACGCGGTCTCCAGCAACTCGTTTTTGAGCGCCTTCACGGAGGCGTACTTCACCGGTCCCTCGCGCAGGGCAGTCAGGTCGTGCCTCGCGCAGACCTCCTCGAACGCCTCCGCCGAGAGCTCCGGAAGCCAGGTCGGGGTCGTCGTGATCGTCGAGGGCTCGTAGGCCATCGAGCTCAAAATATTGTAGGGGCTGTGGTCGCTGCCGGACTCGTTCACCGGAAGGATCTGCACCAGCCCGAAGCCCTTGGAAGCCGCCCACCCCGCAAACTCAACCAGCGCCGCCGTGTCCCCCACCCCGAGATCCGACTGCCCGCGCAATGCGCTCACCGGGCTCAGGATGCCGGCGAGCTTGGTGTCGGGAGTGGGTTCCATCGGACCGCAATTTATCGCTTCCGCGCAAATGGTTGTCGAGAAAACTCACTGCCGGGCGCCCGCATGGGCCTCGAGGGATTCGCGAGTGATCACATGCCTGGCTCCGCACCGCGGGCAGTGGATGCGCACGGTTTCCTCCCGTTCGAAGAGCTCGTCGGCCTTGCGGAGAAAGACGGGCACCAGAAAATCGAGCATTTTGTCCTGAGTGCAGCCGCACTGAAACCGATAGCTTCGGCTCTCGAGAATGGAGAGCTCCGCATCCAGCTTCCGGATTGCCTCTTCATCCAGCGATCTGAGCCAGTCCATGTCGCAGTCGGGCTGCGCGGATACCAGCACCAGATCCTCCTCTCCCTGGCGGAAAAACCGTGCCGGCCGCTGCTCGCTCTTTTCATAATACTGTTCCACGGCCTGCAAAAATCCGGCGCCTTCGAATTCGACGACGCTGCGGCGCGGGGGGCGCCCGTCGTCGATGACATCGGCATAAAACATTCCGCACTTGATCGCCCGGACATTCTCATGGAACACATTCGCAACGACCGCACCGGTGGCATTGTCGCCGGAGGCGAAGATGTTGACCCGGGGATCCGGGAAATGGACCGTCCACGCGCAGGTCTCCTTCCATGGCCGGCTCGCGCAGTGGAGCGTCAGAGCCGCCAGGGCGTCGCGGCCGAAGCCGTCGCATCCCGGCGGAACCTGCAGCCCGCAATCCATGCGGTGCAGATACCACGCGGCATACAGCTCGGAAAACGAGGCGCGGGCGACGAGCGCGTTGCGTCCTCGGGCAAAATACGTGCGGACCTCCACGTCGTCATTCATGGAGATCGAGAGTCCTGAGCAATTCGCGCGGCTTCCACCGGAGGAGGCGCTCCCCCTGGCGGAGTGCCAGCCGCGCGGTGCTGCGCTTTTTATCCACGGCGAGAAGCTCGGCCTCCCGTCCGCAGAGGTAAATGTTTTCGCAAAGCACCGCCAGATCGTGCTGCGATCCCAGCGTCGAGGAAAGCTTTTGGGCAGCCTCAGCCAGGCTGTCCGCCGGAGGGCCGATGACGAGCGACTGGTAGAGCAACTGCTTCACGCGCTTCCTCCATTCGTGAAAAAGAAAATCATCATCCCCGTTCTCACGGCAGGCCGCCATCGCCCGGCGCGCGGCCCGGTAGGATGCGAGCCAGGCCTCCAGAACCTGCCCGCCGGTGAGGCCGCCCAGACCGGCGCGGGCAACGAGCGCGGAGAGCTGGCTGCAGGCATTCCGGGAGGAAGTCCAGTCCTGCACCGTTTCCTCTTTGCTCCGGGCAAACGCCCGGGCAGCTTCATCTCCCTTGCGCTGCCCGAGGAGCCGCCGAAGCAGGCCGAGCTGGACCTCGCGGTCGCGCGCGGCACCGAACCCGTCTTTGACCGCCCGGGCACATTGGTCCAACCCCGCAAGGTCGCGCGCCTTTAAAACCCCGGCGGCCAGCCGGACGACGGCGCGGAATTTTTTCATGCCGACGCGGATGTCGTGGATGCGGTCCTCCGCGCGGTCGGGAAGCGCAGCAACATCCCGCGAAGCCGCCCCGGCAAGCTGCTCCAAAACAGCCCGCACGTCACCGCCTGGGTTTCCGGAATCGAGAAGGGCGCTCACCGGCCTGGTTTACCGCCGCAATATCCGCGCGTCTATTTCCGTTTTTGCATTTCTTGCCGCATCCGTGCATGAATGCCGGATGCCCGAACGCGACATCCTCCACCCCGCCGACCGCCTCGTAGCGGCGATGGAAAGAATCTACGGCTACCGGATGACCACCACGTCGGGAGGAAACCTCTCGATCCGCGATGACGACGGCACGGTCTGGATCACACCCGCACGAATCGACAAAGGCAACCTGCGGCGTGAGGATATCGTCGCCGTGCTTCCCGACGGCACCGTAGAGGGACGACACAAGCCATCTTCCGAGCTGCCCTTCCATCTGGGCATTTACCGTGCGCGCCCGGACCTCCGCGGAATCGTGCATGCCCACCCGGTCGCTCTGGTCGCATTCAGCATCTGCGGGCGGGCACCGGACACGCGACTCTTTCCCAAGTCGCAAGCGATTTGCGGCGCGGCCGGGTTCGCCCCCTACGCCCTCCCGGGCAGCGCCCTCCTTGGAGAAAAGATCGCCGGAATCTTCGCGCGAGGGCATTCGTGCGCGATGCTTGAGAACCATGGAGTCGTAGTCGGGGGAGCCGATTTTCAGGAGGCCTTCACGCGGTTCGAAACGCTGGAGTTCACGGCCAAGACACTGATCAAGGCCTCGGCCCTCGGGCCTGTCACCCTACTGAATGACGGGCAGCTGGCGCTGGCTGCGGAACGCCGGGTGCCGGACCGGTTTTTCAAGTCCGGCGCCGCCTCGTCCAGGGAAAGAGTGCTGCGCCGCGACCTCTGCGACTTCGTCCGGCGCGGATACAAACAGCGCCTGCTCATCAGCAGCCAGGGAACCTTCTCCGCAAGGATCCATGGCGAAGAGTTTCTGATGACACCGGCGGGAGCGGACCGCGCAGCGATCCGGCCCGGGGACATTGTTCTGGCGGGACCGCTGGGATCCGAGACCGGCAAGCCGCCGAGCCGCGCGCTCCCCCTTCACGCAGCGATCTACCGCGCCCATCCTTCCGTGCAGGCCATCGCCATGGCAACCCCTGTCAATGCCTCCGCCTATTCGGTCTCAAGAGAAACCCTCGACACAAGGACGATCCCGGAGAGCTACATTTTTCTGCGGGATGTCGCGAGGATCCCGTTCGAGGCGGCCTATGGCGACCCCGATGCGTTCGCCGCGCGCTGCCGTCCGGAGTTCCCCGTCAGCCTTCTGGACAACGATGGGGTCATGGTCCTGGGCACATCACTTCTCGATGCCTTCGACCGGCTCGAGGTGCTGGAATCGACTGCCGAAGCCCTCATCAACAGCAGGCCGCTCGGAGCGGTCCGTCCGATGGACGACCGCGTGATCGCCGAACTCGTCCAAAAGTTCCTCGCCAAGCCGGAGTGACGCGCAGCCTTTTGAGCGGCGCGGATGCAAGACCGCTCACGCGGAAGCCGGAACTTTCCGCAAAGCCTCCATCAGCTCGTCGGAGCGCAGCGGCTTTGTGAGATAATCATCCATGCCGGCTTCCGCTGCCAACCTGCGGTCGTCCTCCATGGCGTTGGCCGTGACCGCGACAATCCAGGCCCGGGATCGGGACGGATCGGATTTTTCCTCGCTCCGGATCCGCCGGGTGGCTTCCGTACCGTCCATTCCGGGCATCTGGTAGTCCATCAAAATCACATCGTAGGGCCTTTTGCGCGCGGCCTCCACAGCTGCCAATCCATCGCTTACCAGATCGGGTTCGCATCCCAACCGGCGAAGCAGAATGACAGCCAGCTTCTGGTTGATCACATTGTCTTCGGCCACCAGAACTTTGAAGGAAAAATCCGGGGGGACCGGAACAGGGGCGGTTCCCTGCAGGCCCGTGCCTGGTGAGGAGTTGCCATTCCCCGTGCCGGACGCTTCCAGCTTCAATGAAAATTTTCCGCCCTTCTCGACAGGAAGGATGATATGGAATGTGCTCCCTTTTCCGACTTCGCTCTCCGCCCAGAGCCTGCCGCCCATCATCTCGACCAGCCGCCGGCTGATGACCAGCCCGAGCCCGGTGCCGCCGTATTTTCTCGTGGTGCTCGAGTCCCCCTGGGTAAACGGCTGGAAGAGCGTCTCCAGCCCTGCGGGGGAGATTCCTATTCCTGAGTCGCGGACGGAAAGGTGAAGAACCGAAGGCGAGTCGAGCCGAGCCTCAATCTCCACAAAACCGTTCTCGGTGAACTTGACGGCATTGCTCAACAGATTCACCAAAATCTGCCGGAGGCGGGTCGGGTCGCCAAGAATCGTCTCCGGAACCCCCGGGTCGATGGAGACCCGGAAATGAATGCCCTTCGCACTTGAAAGATGTTCGAGCAGGGCACAGGCGTCCCGGACACACTCGGCCAGGTCAACGGGAATGCGCTCGAAATCAAGCCGGCCGCTCTCGATCTTCGAGAAATCAAGAATATCGTTGATGAGGGTCAGGAGGGTGTCCGCGCTGGTCCGGATCGTCGATGCGTATCCCAGTTGCTCGTTGTCGAGCTTCGTCTCCAGAAGGAGGCCTGTGAAGCCGACCACCCCGTTGAGCGGGGTCCGGATCTCGTGGCTCATCATCGCAAGAAATGTCCCTTTGGCGGAATTGGCCTGCTCGGCGACCCGGGCGGCCTCCTGCGCGCGGTTGATGGCGGCCATCAGGGTGGAGTTCGCCTCCCGGAGCTTCGACTGGGCCTGGAGAAGATGGTTCTGGGACTCCTTGATCGAGCGGATATCCGTGAAGGAGAACAGACGGAACTTCGCGCTGCCGATCTCCAGCACTCCCGTATTGATCAACACCGGGCAGGGTTCCCCGGAATCGGGTGACACGACCGATTCGACGCCGGTTTCCGCCAAACCGGAGGACACCTCGAAAAGCGAGGCGGGAATAAAATCCAGGGCCTGCCGCCCGGTGATCGACCCGCCGCCCTCGGCCAGGAGTGCGCAGGCGGCCGGGTTCGCCTCGACGATCCGCCCGTCCACCCCGTCCACCAGGACGATCCCGCTTTGCACGGTGTGAAGGATCGCGGAGGTGCGCCTCCTGCTGGACTCCAGATCGGCCAGGTTCGCCAGGATCTGCCGGAGCAGGAGAACAAACACCGCAACGAGCAGTGCGAAGCACAACGCGGCGGCGACAAGGATGATCCGCGCGGCACTTGCCACCGGGCCCAGAACACGATTCTCGTCGGAGGCGACGAGGACGGCTCCCTTCCAATCGCGAAATGTCACTGGCACGTAAGAGGTGATCCATCGCATCTGCCTGCCGTCGATTTCAATCGGCTGGACCGAGCGGCCTTCAAAGCTGCTTTCGATATCCGCCGACAGGCGGGCCTTGAACGCCTGGGGAACCTGCATGCCGGAATACAGGCGGGAGCCGCTGCGAATGAGGGTGGGCTCCCCATCGCGGGAGTAAAAGACCCCCCAGAGTCCAGGATGGCTGAAACAAAAGCGCGTCAGCTGTTCCGCTGCGAGCGCATCCGGATTCAGCACCGCGACCACCCGGCAGGCGACATTGCCCTCCGAATCCTGAACATCCCCCTGCAGCGCCACCTGCCTCGAGCCGACAGCAGTCCAATCCTCGAGGCTTCGCAGGGGCGAAACAAAAAAATGGTTCGCGGCATCGATCCCGGTGATCCTCCCGTAGCCTTTATCTTCGTAGATCCGGAGTTCCGAAACGAGAGGATGGTTCAGGGACAGGAACCGCCGGATGGCGGTCGTCGTCCCGGCGGATGCCGATCCTTCGACAAGAAGCGTCTTGAAGGGGAGGGACGTCAGGGAAAACGTGAAGTCCTCCTCGAACCGCACGAGCTCAGCCGAGATCTGCTGGACCAGCCCGCGGCCGAGTTGCCGGACCTCGCCGGTGGCCATCTGGATCTGGGACGCCCTGAGCTGGAGCGTGAGGACATACCCCCCGGTAATCAGGGCCAAAGCCGCCAGAATGGCCAGAACGACCGGGAGGCGGAGAAATGACCAGATGGTCCTGGAGTTCATGCGATTCACACTGGTCAGCTATTTTGCGACAAATTCGACAACAATCCAACCGGTTTCCGGGCGGGAGATGCACAGGGGGATGCTGAGCAGGGGACGTCTCATACTTGAAGACTCCCGCACCTCATTAAATTGCTCAAGAACGAAACGCGGGCGCCCTCACCGCTCAAGCCGGCACCTCACGGCGACATAGTCCGCCCCGGGAAGGACGAACTTCCGAACCTCGACGGTCACGGCAACCGCATGGAACTCATCCACAAGCAGCCGGGCGATGTCCGCCGCAAGCGTCTCGATCAAATGGCGCGGCCCCTCGGATGAGAGAGCCCGGACCCGACCCGCCACCGCGGCGTAATCGATTGTCCGCATCACGTCGTCATTCATGTAGGGGAACGGCGCGCTGGGCTGGATGCACAAATCGACATGAAGCTCCTGAAGCTCGGCGCGCTCGCCCTCCTCCACCCCAACCTGAGAATGGACTTTGAGCGATTTAATCCAGATTTCATTCATAAAACGAGAGCCAGCGAATTGATATTCCGGACAACCAGTGTCGGACTTGCATTCAGCAGCTTATCCGCTGGATCGAAGCCCGTCAACACCGCCACATCGAGAATCCCGCCGTGCCGCGCTGTCTCGATGTCGTGAACCATGTCTCCCACGAAGGCCGTCTCCGCCGGATTCAGGCCGTGGATCCGGAGGATTTCGCGGATCTTTTCCCGCTTGTCCATGATCCCGACATAACAGTGCTCGAAGAGTTCCGCGACACCGAGACGGGCGGACTGCGCCTCAAAGTGCGAGGGCTTGATCGTGCTGAGCAGGAAAGTCCGTTTCCCTGATGCCCGGCAGAACTCCAGAAACTCGCGGGCTCCGGGCAGAAGCTCGATCTCGTCCTGAAGCCCGAGGAAGAAGCGCTCGTAAAGCGCCTCCAATCCTTCGGAAGTCGCCTCGGGCAGGAATTCCGCATAAAACCCTGAAAACGGAAGGCGGAAGTGCCTGCGGAAATCCTTCAGCGAAAGGTCGTCGCGTCCGTATTCCCGGAAGATGAGGTTTGTCGCCCTCAGGACGGCGGAAAGGTCGTCGGCAAGCGTGCCCGACCAGTCGAGGATCACATTTTTTATCATCCCTCGCCCGGTGATTGGATTTTCAGGCCCAGGTCACCTTCCCCTTTTTCTCGCGGATCACGACCGACTTGAGGAACTCGACACCTTTCCGGAGCCCCTCAGCCGGGCTCATCAGGCTGTCCTCGTGCTCCATGGAAAGCGTGCCGTCGTATCCGCAAAGCCGGAGCGTGCTCACGAAGTCGCACCAGAACTCCGGCCCGTGACCATAGCCGACGGTGCGGAAAATCCATGAGCGGTTCTTTTCGTCGGCGTAATGCTTGGTGTCCAGGTAGCCGTTGACATCGGCATTCACCGGATAGAGCCCGGTATCCTTGGCATGGACATGGTGGATCGCCCCGGCCAGTGCGCGGACCGCCTTGACCGGATCGATCCCCTGCCAGAAAAAGTGGCTGGGATCGAAATTCGCGCCGATGACCGGCCCGCACGCCTCGCGCATCCGGAGCAGCGTCTCCGGATTGTAAACGAGAAACCCGGGATGGGCCTCGAAGGCGATTTTCACCCCTCGGGATTTTGCGAATGCGGCCTGCTTTTTCCAATAGGGAATGGCCACCTTGTTCCATTGCCAATCGAGGACTTCGAGGAAGTCAGGCGGCCACGGGCACGTCACCCAGTTCGGAAATTTCGCCCCCGCGTGATCGCCCGGGCACCCGGAAAACGTCGTCACGACCGGCACCCCGATCTCCCCGGCCAGCTTCACCGTGTTCTCAAAAACCTTGTGATGGGCCAGCGCGATTTTCCGGTCCGGGTGGAGCGGGTTGCCATGGCAGGACAGCGAGCTGATCTCCAGGCCGCTCGAAGCCACCTCCCCCACAAAGCGGTCCCTCTTCGACTTGCTGGCAAGCAGCTCCGCTGGCTTGCAGTGCGCATCACCCGGGTAGGCCCCGGTCCCCAGTTCCACCGAATCGCATCCCAGCCCGGCAATGTGGGCCAGGGCTTTTTCCAAGGGGAGACCGCTCAAGATCGCAGAAAAGACGCCAACTTTCATAAGAACATGCATTCACATCCGCTAAACCATTCCCTGTCGAGGAAATTTCACCTCCTTCCCGTGCCGGTCCGCATTTCAATAATGCACGTTCATTTTGTGAGGGCCGATTTGGGATTCGGACTGCGCTGAAAACCCGGTTGCGGAGAAACCAGGTGACGCCTCTCCACTTCAGCGCACCCGTGATCTCCCCGGAGGATACCCGGAACCCGCCGCACCCGCCAACCCCACTGTTGCTACAAAGGGATCGAGTTCACCAAACGCTCCTCAAGTTGCTCGCGGAGGAGCATGTGGAATTGCGGATTGCGAAGGGCCAGGATCTCCAGGGCGGCCAGGGCGGCATTTGAGGGTTCCAGGACGGTGGTCACCGGCACATTCGACGGAGTTCTCAAAGACGACCACACGTCATCCGGAAAATCCTTGAAGCCTGCCGGAACGGTGATGACCGGGACCGTGGTCGAGGCGGCAAGCGTCGGCCCGGCCCCGTTTGAGCGTCCGATGAACGCGATGATCACAGTATCGGGCACCTGCTGGACGAGACGGTGGAGCTCGTTCAGGCCGCGAACAGGTTCCTTGTGAATCGAGCAGGTCGCCGTGATCACGTTCAAGCGGGCGGCATCTGAGGAACCTCCGCACAACTGATCGAGAGCCTTCACCAACGGGGTGACATCATCCTTGTCAGATCCGCGCCAGATGACCACCTGCTGAACCGGCAGGCGGAAGCCGTCGGTGATCCCGGCGACGCGCCGGTATTTTTCGGCCACCTCGTCGAGCTTGCCGCCGTCCCGATAAGCCTGCTTGTCGATGTAGGAGCCGTTCTCGAGCACCCGCCAGGAATCGTTGTCGATCACGTCGGCGAGGAGAAGTTCCCCGTCGTTCGTCAGGCCGAACTCCACCTTGAAATCCACAAGCGTCCGGCCTTCGATCTGCCATGCCTTTTCGAGGATGAGGAATGCGCGGCGGGCGATCATCGTGATTTCCGGAAACAGCTTCCATTCGTCGGGGCTCCCGAAGACCTCGCCGCCTTGAAGAACCAGAAAAGGCTTCTGAGCATGGACAGGTTTTGACGGCTCGAAGAGGGCGATCGCGCCATCCGAGTATTCCATGAGCGGGTCGTCGCAGAGCAGGGAGTGCTCGTTCCACTTCCTGCCGTTTGTCTTGAGAAAAAACTCGACCAGCAGCCTGGGGAATAGATGCCCCTTCGCGAGGCCGGGCATCCGCTTGAGAAACGAACCGTGGGCCTCCCGCCGGACCACCACTTCATACGGAAGCATCCGGCACAGCGGAGCGAGGAAAGTTGTTGCATCCATTTGCTCATCGAATGCGACCGGGAGACCGCAGGCTTTGAGGAGGCGGAACACGTTGCAGGTCGTCCGGGTCGCAAATGCGGCTTTCCCATCGATCAGATCATGCTTCGCCCCGTCCCCGGCGGTGATGTCGTCCTTTGAGAGGATTAGCACCTTCTCCGGATCCTGTCCGGCAGCGCGGATGATTTTGGTTTTTCCTTCGGCGATCAGGCCGCCTCCGGCTGGATTTTCTGTGTTCCGTGTCATTGGGAAATTTTGTTTCGGGCCTCCTCACGCCGCCGCCCGGGGTTGACGGCATGGCTGGCCTTCGCGCGGGAATATGCGCTCTTCGCGCTGGGACTGGCAAGCGCGGGATTGGGAAAAACCGCGCGCTACTTCGCGGCATCTGCCCTGTAGGAGGGATTGGCGAAGGGCACCAAGGTGCCGGTCTCCTGGAAAAAACCCTCCAGCCGGGCGTCCAGCGCCTTCACCCGTGCGGGCTCTGCGGAGCTGAGATCCTTCGTTTCACCCGGATCGTCGCGGAGGTTGTAGAGTTCGTGGCGGGGCTCCTGAGCGGGGCCGTCATGCAGAAACCGGATGAGCTTCCAATCGCCCTGGCGCACGGAGGCCGCAGGCACCTGCCCGTTCACTTTGATGTTCATCGGAAAATACCCGAAAATTTCCTCGCGATGCGCCGGAGACACACCCTCCAGCACCCGCAGAAAGCTGCGTCCGTCCATGATTTGGCCCTCCGGCAGTTTCGCCCCGGCCGCGGCCGCCAGCGTCGGGTAGAAGTCCATGCTCTGGATCATCGAGTCGGTTTTGGTTCCGGGCCTGACAACTCCGGGCCAGACGACAAAGCAGGGCTCCCGCGTTCCCCCCTCGTAGATCGTCGCCTTTCCGCCGCGAAGCGGAGCATTGCTTGTTGGAGGAACCTCGGCGAGGGCCTTGCCGGCATCACCCTCGGCTTCCGTCCGCAAGGCCGGCCAGTGCACACCGCCGTTGTCCGAGAAAAAGACGATGAGGGTTTTGTCCAAAACCCCGGCAGCATCGAGTCCATTGACGAGCGTGCCGACCGCGTCATCCAGACTGCTCACCATCGCGGCATAAACCGGATTGTGCTGCGGCAGCGCCCCGTCCATCTGCTCCCGGAATTTCTCCACTAGGTCCGGTTTCGCGTTGTAGCGCGAATGCACGGAGAACGACCAGTAGTTGAGATAGAATGGATGGTCCTTGTTGGCTTCGATGAACCGGACCGCCTCGAATGCCATGCGGTCCTCGATGTGCTCGCCGGGTGAGTTTTCTTTAAGCCCGGGAAATCCCCACGGGGCCAGATATCCATTCGGAAGCCCGGGAGATGGAGTGTGCGGCACGTCCACATCGAATCCCTGCTCCAGCGGGCTGTAGGGCTTTGGGCCAAGGTGCCATTTTCCAAAGTGCCCGGTCGCGTAGCCGGCGGCCTTGAGCGTCTCGGCCAGCGTGACGATCGAGGTGTCCAACCGGTTGGCGGAGATCACGGCCACGCACTTGTTGAACGGATCGCTTCCTTTGGGCAGGGCCAGCTTCAGGCGCACGTCCGGCTCATGGCAGGCCGGTGCCAAAATCCCGATGCGGGCGGGATACTGGCCACTCATGATGCTCGCGCGCGTCGGCGAGCAAAGGGCATTGGCGGCATACGCCTGGGTGAAGATCATCCCGCGCTTCGCGAGGGCATCGATGTTGGGGGTCTTGTAGTTGGCGCTCCCGGAAAACCCGACGTCGTTCCATCCGAGATCGTCGGCCATGATGAAGACGATATTCGGCTTGGCGGAAATTTCCGCCGGAAGCGGATTCCCGGAAAGCAGGACCGCAGCAAGGATTGCTGCGAACGAGGCGGAGGGCATCCCCGCGTGCCGCCGTTTCCTAATGCACGTTGCCATCGTTCCAGCGCTTGTCGATCCAGCGAGGGGGCTCGTTGTTTTTATTCCATTCATCCCAGAGCGCTTGGAGTTCCGCAACCTTCCCGGGCTCTTTGGTGGCGAGGTCATCGGCCTCACCGGGATCTTTCGCCAGATTAAAAAGCCGAACCGGGGCATCGAGCCCGGTCTTGGACAGCTTCCAGTCGCCTTTGCGGACGGCGTATTGGACACCGAACCTCCAGAAGAGAGCCTGGTGCGGAGCGGCGGTGGACTTGCCCTCCAAGAGCGGCAGGAGGTTAACTCCGTCGAGCTTCCAATCCGGCTCGATCTTTCCCCCCGCCGCAGCGACGGATGTGGGGAGAATGTCGAGTTGGATGACCGGCTGGTCGAGGACCTGCCCCGGCGGGATATTCCCCTTCCAACTGACGATGAACGGGACATGGATCCCGCCATCCCAAAGCGTCCACTTCGTCCCTTGGAACGGCTTGTTGTCGGTCGCGCTGCCGCCACCGTTGTCGCCCAGAAAGAAGACCAGCGTGTTCTCCTCGAGCCCGAGTGACCTGAGCTTTTCCAGGATCTGGCCGATGATGTCATCGAGCTGGGAGACGTCCGCGCAAAACTTGCGGCGGTTGGGAGGCAACGAGGGATCGAACCGGCTCAACCACGGCTCGGCCCCGACCTGCCTGCCATGGACGCCCGTGAACGGAAGATACAGAAAGAACGGCTTGTCCTTGTGGCGGTCGAGAAAGGAGATCGCCTCGTCGCGGAAGGCGTTCATGAAATTCGGCGGGGCCGGAACCTTTTCCTTGCCGCGGAGGAGCGGCGTGGGAACCCCCTCGGCGTCCTTCCAGTCGATCCCGTAAGGCAGGATTCCCAAAAACTCGTCAAATCCCCGGTCAGTGGGCAGGTAGCCCGGCTCGTCCCCGAGATGCCATTTTCCGATCATTCCGGTGGAATACCCGAGCTGCTTCATCCTCTGCGGGAATGTCACCGCGCCGATCTCAAGCGCGCGGGGCCCCCTGTCGGTCGGCTGCACTTTCCCCTCGGCATTGGCATCAAAACCAAACCGCTGCTGATACCTTCCGGTCATCAGCCCCGCGCGGGTCGGGCTGCACACGCAGCCGGAAACATAGCCGTTCATGAACTTCGCTCCTCCCTGCGCCAGAGAATCGATGTTCGGCGTCGGAATCTGGGTGTTCCCATAGACCCCGGTGTCCGCATAGCCAAGGTCATCGGCCAGAAAAACGACAACGTTCGGCGGACGGTCGCCGGCATGGACGGCCGCTGAGGCGAGAAGCGCCAGCAGGGCGGCTCGGAAGGTTGTCATCTCATTCAAAACTGAGGACGAGCGTAGGGACACGGTCCGGCTTCGGCGGCGTGAAATTCGGGCCCCAGAAGACATACAGATTCGGCTTTTGGTCCGCGATATCGAGCTTTTCGTGTTCGGCGACCTCCATTCGGAATACCGCCACCGGCTCCCCGCTCCGCCCGTAGTCCTTTCGAACCATGTCGGTCACGTCGATCGTGATGATTTTTCCCGGTGTGTTCTCGCTCGTGCAGAGGGGGACCTGTTCATTAAAGATCCCTCCTTCAGAAAAATGGGACAACTCCAGTCCCTTGAAGCGCGGATCACCAGTCCATGCCTCATCGTTCCATTCGCCTGCATGAAAAAGCGAGGCCGGGGGCAGGGGCTTGCCATCCGCTTCGTTTTTGATTTGCGCAAGGAACAGGTGGAGCGTGGCCTTCGCGAGCTTCTTTCCTTCCATCGAAGGCAGGCGGAAAAGCAGGAACCCCTTTCGGACACGGCCCGAAACGGATGGGTTTTCGGCATCCCCGATCGCGATGATGCAAACCGGCCCCACCTCATCAATGCAGACAATCTGATTCTTCGATCCGGTGACGGTCCCGGTATTTTTCAAATCTTCCAGAGTGAAAGCGCTTGTGCGGTCTGGAGTCTCAAGAAAATTCAAGCGAATGTCTTCCGCCATGGCGAGCGGCGGAGCCAACAGGATCAGGGCGAGAATTCGAGGGAACGATTGGGTTTTCATATCAGGAAAGGAACAGTGAATGCCTCAGAAAATCAATGATCGGAAACTCCGGGATCCTTTGGCGGTTGGAATGGAGAGGGTCGCGCCCCCATGCACGACCCTCCCCATTGTTACCCCAAAAAAGTCAGTCGATCCTTCTGCGGCGGCGCATGACAACCACCACAGTGAGGCCACCCGCGAGAAGCGCCCAGGTAGCGGGTTCGGGGACAACCGTCACGACACCGGTCAGGTTGTTAAAGCTCGCCGAGTAGCCGTCTGCAAGCCCGGTGGGGTTCACAGTGAAGCTGCCCAGATAGTTTTCAAAATCAAAGATCTTCACGGTTCCCGTGGTGTTGAATCCGCTTTGGAAGATCAGGTTCAGCGTTCCGCCAAAGTTAACCGTCTGGCTCCCTGCTCCTCCCTGGGCCAGATCGTAAAACCCCGCAGTCAGGCCATTAATCTCAAAGTCGCTGATGCTTCCGGCCGAAAGCGTCAAGTCGTTGTCGAATGTCACCGTGCCCGAGCTGTTGCCGATCGCCAGCGTTGCCCCGGATGCCACGGTCACCGCGCCCACGACCGTTCCCGATCCCTTCAGGGTCTGGCCGTTGGCGAGGTTGAAGCCGCCGCTCACGGCGGAGACATTCAGGGTGCCGGTGGTCCCGAGATCGATCGCGCTGCTGCTTGCAATCGAGCCCGAGCTTGCAAGCACGAGCGTCCCCGCCGTGATCGTCGTCACACCGGTGTAGGTGTGGGTTCCATTCAGCGACAGGGTTCCCATCCCGGCCTTGGTGAGCGTTCCGTTTTCCCCAGACTTGTCCTGCAAGGTGACGGTCGAGTTCACTGTCGCCGTTTTTCCGCTCTCGATGTCGAAGGTGTGCGTTCCGGTTCCCGCAAGGCTGATCACGATCGCATTCGCATTGTTCCCGACCGTCAGGTTGCCTCCCGCCTTGTTAGAGATCGTGCCGCCATTCCAGTTGAAGGCTTGGGAGGCTCCGTTGTTCACGCGGGAGATGGTGGTGGTGGAAATCGTACCGGAGTTGAGGTTCACCACGGAATTGTTCAAAGTCGCGGCATTTCCGGCGTTCAGATTCAGGGACCCGGTGGTCAGCGTGCCGCCATTCATGCTCAGAATTCCCGTGCCATCGTCACCGGCCGCTCCGTTGCCGACGAGAACATTCGTGGAGGCCGTGTAGGTTTGTCCGGAATTGATGGAAAAATTTCCGGTCGCGGTCCCCTGCCCCAAAATGATCTGGGTCACTGACGCAGACGAAATCCCCAAAGACACCTGCGCGTTTGAGCGGATGTCGATTTTTGCAGCCCCCGCACCTGCCCCCTTGTTGATCGAGCCGGTCCCACCTCCGACATTAAGAGACCCCCCGCCGGAAAGGATGTTGATTGAGGACTCGCCCGCACCAGTGGACATCGTGATATTGTTGGTGACATTGACGGTCACCCCTGTGTTGATCTGGAGAATGGATGAGCCAGTGGGACCTGTGAAGTTCCCGCCCAGCGTCAGGGAGTTGAGATTCATTGCGCCGGCTGTTGACACAGTCAAAGTGCGAGTTGTGGCATTTCCACTGTTGGCAATCGTCACGTCCCGGGCAGCTTGTGTTCCCGTAGTGCTGCTGCCGTTGACCGAGTCAATCAGAACATCCGTGGTGTCGGTCGGAACACCGTTGGGAGTCCAGTTCGTGCTAACGGTCCAAGTTCCGTTGCCGCCGAGAACCGACTGGGCGTCTGCGGCGGACACCGAAAGGAAGGCTGCACTGAGCGCTGTTGTTGAAATACGAATCAGTTTTTTCATAGGAATTGCGGGGTTTAATATATTACAACATTGGTCTTTTATTGTATTCAACGTATGTTTTCAAGAGTTTTCTTATTTATTTTGGCAGCTTATAATTTTGCCAACCAGCAGCAGGCAAGCACATCAAACAAAAATCCAGTGGGGAAATCTCACCACAAAGGCACCAAGACACAAAAGCGTCTTGGCGGAGTCATTCACCCGGCGAGTAAAGAAAACCGATGCGTCTCCTTGTAACCTTTACCCTCTTTGTGGGGATTTTTTTGATGAAAAGCCGGAGAAGGAGCGAAATTCCGTCTCAGCCGCGACATATTAAATGGCCTGTCCCAGTTTTGGCGCAACGAGGATTTGGGAGCCCTATGGAGCATCAACCGGGCTGTCGTATTCCCAGAGCGCCTTGATGTTTTCAGCGTTCCAGGCATCCCACTTTGCCTGGAGTTCGGTCACTTTTCCGGGCTCCGCAGCGGAGAGGTCGATCCTCTCCCCGATGTCGTTGCGGAGATTGTAAAGCCCCTGTGTAAGGGTTGGATTCTTTCCCTCCTCCAGTGTCCGCACCAGTTTCCAATCACCCTGCCTCACAGCCATCTGGTCGCCGTATCGCCAGAACAAAGCATCGTGGGGAGCCTCCTTGGATTTGCCGGTGAGAAAAGGCAGAAGATTCACTCCGTCGAGCGCTGCGCCGGGGGGCACGGGGATTCCGGCGGCAGCCAGCGCCGTGGGCAGGATGTCCAGCGAACTGACCGGCGCATCCACCACCTTTCCGGCGGGAAGGCCCTTCCCCTGCATCGCGAAAGGCACTCGGATTCCGCCCTCCCACAGCGTCGCCTTGTTTCCCTTGAGCGGCGTGTTCCTCGACCCGTTGTCATGCACCGCGCCGTTGTCGCTGAGGAACACGACCAGCGTCCGCTCCTCCTGGCCGGAGTCCCGCAGTGTTTTCAAGATCTCTCCCACGCTCCGGTCCAGAGCCGTCATCATGGCCGCGCACTTGCGCCGCTTCTCATCGGGAATCGAGGCATCCTCGGTCCCCGGCGGAGGCAGCAGCGGCGTATGCGGCGAGAGGAATGCCGCGTAAAGGAACCACGGACGCGATGTGTTCCTTCCGATGAACGAGCGGGCCTCGCGCGCCATCGCGGTATCCACATACGGGTCGTCCGTCCTCTCCGCCTCCCGGAACTTCGGATCCTCCCGGTCAAAGAAAAATTTTGCGGTCCGCTCGATGCCTGGATCGTTTTTCGGGTTTCCTGGTGTCCCCGCCCCGCCGTGCCGGAAGTAGAAAAGCGGCGGCAGCTTGTCCTGCCCCGGAAACCAGACCGACTCGTCGAACCCGCGGTTCTCCGGCCGGAAATCCCGGTTCCGCATTGATCCGAGGTGCCACTTGCCGATGTGCCCGGTCGCGTAACCGGCCTCTTTGAACCACTGCGCAGCCATCTTCACGGACGCAGGCAGTCCAAAGGGAGCCAAATCGGCCTTGGCGTGGTTGAACTCATGACCGAATCGCGTCTGCCAACGGCCCGTGATCAAGCCCGCCCGGCTCGGACTGCACACCGGCCCGGACACATAGCCGTCGGTAAAACGGACTCCGTTGTGTGCGATCAAATCGATATTCGGCGTGGCAATGTCCGTGCAGCCGTTGACCCCGATATCCGCATACCCGAGATCATCAGCCAGAAGGATGAGAACGTTCGGTCTCAGTGAAGGATCAACCGCCTTCAGGGAGCCGTGACTTGCGAAAAGCACCGCCACAAGAACGCCGGGTCGCCTGCCGACAAAAAGCAACACGAACGAGACGCATTGATTTATAAATTCCATAAATGACATTGTTTCTCACAACGGAAAATGGAAATCAAAAATAAAATGGACCCAATCCCGATGCCGACATCACCCAAATCACGATTGACAAAACGATCATTCACGACAATGTATTCCGCTAATGGAATTTTCTTCCCATCCATTTCCCCCAACTGCTTCGGGCAGTCCCCGCCTGAAAGCGGAAGGATTCACCTTGATCGAGCTTCTGGTCGTGATCGCAATCATCGCCATTTTGGCATCCCTCGCAATGCCGGCACTGAACCGCGTCCTGGCTCGCGGGGAAACAGCGAAGTGCGGCGAAAATGTCAGGCGCATGCTCTCGGCGGTCCACATGTATGCGGCGGAGAACGACGGAAACCTGCCCTACTGTCACGTGGTTGGAGGTCAATATGGCGGAGGTTTCGGGCAATACCACTGGCACCGGGCGATCTCGCCCTACTTCGGGATCAACTGGACGGATCAATGGTATCAGGATCTCAATGCTAGAAAAGTGGTGCTGCCGGATATTTATCACTGCCCCTCCGACAAGAAATTCTGGGGAGCGAAAAACCCCGTTCCCGTGGACCCGAGCTATGGATACAATTACTGGTTGACCAAGAGCGTTGATCTTAACAACTCTGCCAACAACGACCCTCCATTCGCTACTACCAATGGTTCGCCAGTCCGGGCCGCCGCCGTTTCCAAGCCAAGCGAAATGATCCTGATCGCGGACAGGCCGCACAATGGAGAGAAGGGCCTAGACGGACAGGTGAGCAGCGGGGGATCATGGAAACTTGCCTACAACATTCCATCCCAGCGCCCGCTCGACCGGCACAACGGATACGGAACAGTCGGATGGCTGGACGGGCATGTGACGTTGGAAACAACTGCCCGTCTCATTGACTTGTCGACGAAACAGAAGCCTTGGGGAACCGAAGCCTACAATTGGTCGCACTGGATGCTCCCACCCTGAAACGCCCCCAATGCCGGACGAAATTCATTTCCACGTCAAAGGCCTGCTGCGCGGCGGATTACTGCTGGCTTTCATCATCTCCTCCATGGCAGCGAACGCGGAACCAGTCCAATTGCCCGGTGATACGGGATTCACCCTGACATTGAAGCTCGGCGAACTTCCAGCCGCCGGCGATATCCGGCTTGCAGGGGAGTCGGCGGCCGATGGCGGGGAGCGCTGGCGGCTGGCTGTCGAAGGCGATGGCGCGAAGCGTAGACTGGTTTTTGAAATGCGCATCGCTGGCGACCCCGAGATCGTCAAGGAAGTGGAGAAGCGATTCAAGGCGGGCATGAAGAGCATCCCGCCCTCGATGCTGGCCGATGCCAAGGCGGGCTTGTTCCGCGTCATTGCGCCGCTCAGCCTGATCGGGAGCGGCCCGCATGAGGTCACAGTGCGGCTGTTCCCGCCGGTCTGGGATCTGGACCTCTTCGTGGACGGTGTCGCAATGGACAAGGAATGGCCTCTCGGCCCGATGGTAACTGCGGGAAAAGCGGCCGCGCTCCATGAATTGGTCACTTCAACCAATTTGGAACCATCCCCGCTGACCGACGATCAAATCCTCGCCCGGAGCGGCGGGATGGACGCCGTATCGGAACGGGAAAAGAAATTCTTCGGTCCGAATATCAGCAATCCTCCCTACTTCCGCCCGCGTGGCATTGAGACCCACACCGGCGACTGCGCGCCGATCTTCGACGGCGAGCGCTGGCATCTTTATTACCTGAAAGACCGCAACCACTGGCAAAAGCGCTGGGGATGGGGAGGCCTCGCCTACGGGCACCTTTCCAGTGACGACCTCGTCCATTGGGTGGAACATCCCGACGCCATGTCGATCCGCCAGCCGTATGAGGGAGCGATCTGGACCGGTTCGTTCGCGAAAATCGGCGACGAATATTTGGGGTTCCTGAGCAACTGGCTCATCCCGCAATGGATCAAAAAATACGACACCGCATGGGGGGTCCGCATCGCACGCAGCAAGGACGGGATCCACTTCGAAGTGCCCGAGGGAGACAAGCCCGTGCCGGTGCTTCACGGCGGCGACGCGGACATCATGGTGCTGGAGGACGGCCGCTACGGCATCGTCTCGCGCGGCGACAAGGACGGACAGCGACAGATGTTCTTCTTCACCTCCAGCGACCTGGTCAATTGGAAGGAGGAGAAGTGCCCTTTCGAATTCGCACCTCCGAACTGCGACTGCCCGCATTATTTCCGCTTCGAAGGCGGACACTACCTCTTCAGTTCGGGTGTCGCGCGGAAAGGAGAATCGCTCCACGGCCCATGGAAGGACATTCCGCGCTCCTCCCTAGGGGTCCCGAAAACCGCACCATGGAAAAATGGCCGGCGCCTTATCGCAGGCATGATCGGCGACGGCGGCTGGGGTGGCGACGGAGTCATCCACGAGCTGATCAAACTCCCGAATGGAAATCTCGGCGAAAAATTTGTTTCGGAAATGACCCCGCTCTCCGGTGAAGTCCTGCACTTGACTCCGGCCTCGCTCATCGGAAATGCCGATGTCAGCGAACAATCCTTCACGGTCAAATCCGGCGGAGAATTTGCCGCAGCAGTGATTTCCGGTGTGCCTCAAATGGCCCGCATCCGGCTGACCGCAAAACCCGGGGCCGGAACCAAGACCTACGGGGTGACCCTTCGCGGAGCCGGCAGCTACGCCTCGGGCCTGGCCCTGACACTGGATCCCGCGAAGGGCACCGCATCATTCAATCGCGTGTCCGGACCAGGAAAACACACCGAGGTGGGAGTCGAGCAAATCAAAGACATCGAAGGCCTCGGGCAGTCCGCCTCGCTGGACATCATTCTCGGACCGGAAGGGCTGATCGACGTGGAGATCAACGGCACCCATTGCATCACGATGCGCGGACCGAAAACTCCCTCCAACGATCGCCTCTTCCTCTTCTCCGAAGGCGGGGACACCACGTTTGAAAACGTGGAAGTCCGCGAGTGGATGCCGTCCACGACCGTGCGGCGCTAAAGCCGGGAAACGTCAGTATTTCCTGTCCAGCGTCGTGGCGGGAAAATCATCAGTCCGGAATGGGACGGCGGGAAATCCCGCGCCATTGTAGAGGTTGCAGGTCGGGTTGTCCGCCCACGCGTAGCGCACGGCAACCGGCGCCGGAACATTGTCCGACCAGACGACCACATCGTTGCCGTCAATCTTCGCATCGGCCCAAACCCATTTTTTATCCTCCCCGCAAATCGCGAACCCCTCCACTTCGCTGGCCGGGCTGTTGCGGACCAGAGGTGCGGTTTCCGAGTTTTTTGACTTCACATCGTAGGTGGCGGGAAGCGGCTTCGCGACGAGACCTCCATCCGCATGCTTGAAGGCCAACCGGATCTTGCCGCCATCGGCCTTCATGGACTGATACACAGGGCCGCTGAACAGAATCTTTTTGCCATAATGATTCGCCAGTGCGACGGCACCGAGACGCTCTCCCGCATCCTTCTTGTTGCGGGGATGGATGTCCCCGGATTCCCCGATGTCGATCAGGACCGCTTGTCCGGTATTTGTAAGTTTCAGCGTCATGGTCTGCGCTTCTCGGAGTTCCGCCCAAGCGCTCTCGGACGGCGCGGGAAGCTTCGGCTGGTAGTTCGCGAGTTGACAGAAATAGAACGGGAAATCCCCCTGCTTCCATTGGGTGCGCCAATCCTGAATCAACAGCGGGAACGCCGAACGATACTGCCAGGCGCGGTTGGTATTCGCCTCACCCTGATACCAGATGACCCCGCTGATGGCATAGGGAACAAGCGGGCTGATCATCCCGTTGAAGAGAATGGAAGGTATCTTCTGAACGCGCGGCCTCACCTTCGGCTTAGTCGTAGCCGTGGCTGTGGCATTTGCAGTCCTCGGTGTGCCGGTGGTCATTTCCTCGTTGAGAGCCTTCTCGCGGGCCTCCTTGAGATGGGGAACCGAATCAACCGCCTCCCGGCTCATCCACGCCTCGCCAGGCGTTCCGCCGTAGGAAGACTTGATGAGCCCCACCGGCTCCCCGAGTTCCTTTTGAAGACGCTTCGCAAAAAAATAGCCCACCGCGGAAAATGCCCCGGCGGTCTCGGAAGCCGCCACCGTCCACACCCCGCGACAATCATCGGCCGGCACGTCCGACTCGGCGCGGGCCACAAGGAACTGGCGCACCATCGGGTTCGCCGCAACCTCAATCTCCTTTGCCGAGTCGATGGCTCCCTTGAGCGGAAACTCCATGTTCGACTGCCCCGAAGCCACCCAGACCTCGCCCACCACAACGTCGCTCACCGCAATTTGGTTTTTCCCTGCAACTTTCAATTGGAACGGGCCGGGCCCGGACGCAGACAGATCCAGCGTCAATTTCCACCGCCCGTCCGCATCCGCAACAGCCTTCGCCTCCCCACTCCCGCCAAGGGTCACCGTCACGCTCTCCCCGGGGTCGGCCTTCCCCCAAATCGGAACTCCGGCAGCCTTCTTCAAGACCATGTGATCGGAAATGATGGCCGGCAGCACAACATCCGCAAAAAGGGAGCCAACCGGAAGAAGTGCCGCGAGAAGGAAAGGTAGGATCTTCATTGGAAAATCAAATCAAACCAACGACCCCCTGCATTGCAAGCGCAATAAAATTCCATATTCGCTCTTTTTCTATGATGACAACTCCCGGCTGCCGCCGGGATTTTGCGGGGATTTTGCGGTTGCCTCATCCCGGCTGACGGATAGGATGCCGCGGAGATATATTTCGACAGTTTGCACGGGATGTTTTTGCGCAGAGGCCTGTGAGCGCAGGGATGAACCAGCAGATTCTTGAAATTGACAAATGCCGGCGTGGCGGAATTGGCAGACGCGCACGACTCAAAATCGTGTTCCTTCGGGAGTGTGGGTTCGAGACCCTCCGCCGGTAAGATCATTTCAAAGCATGACTCCATCCCCATATATCCTCGCGGGTGACATCGGCGGAACGAAAGCCAACATTGCCACGTTCCGCGTGGTGGGGGATGAGCTTCTTTCAGTCCGCAGCCAGCGTTACCCGAGCACATCGTTTGCCGGGCTTAATGCGATTCTGCGGGCCTATCTCGCGGAGGACGAACGCCCGATCCTGGCGGCCTGCTTCGGGGTTCCCGGACCGGTTCACAACGGGCGGGCCAAGCCGACCAACCTGAGCTGGGGGGTCGATGCTGCGGAGATTTCCGAGGAGTTCGAGATCCCTCATGTCGCGGTCATGAACGACCTGGCGGCAAATGCCTACGGGGTTTCCCACCTCAAGCCGGCGGACTTTGCGATCGTGCAAAAAGGCGCCCAGGACGCGGAGGGAAACCGATGTGTCGTTTCGCCCGGCACCGGGCTCGGCGAGGCCGGGATGTTCTGGGACGGGAAGCGCTATCACGTGTGGGCCTGCGAGGGAGGGCATGCCGACTTCGCCCCGCGCGGCCCGCTGGAGATCGCTCTCCTGGAGTATCTGCAAAAGCAGTTCGGCCACGTGAGCGCCGAGCGGGTCGTCTCGGGCATGGGCATCGAAAACATCTACAAGTTCCTGCGCGAAACCGGGCGGGGGAAGGAATTGCCCGCCGTCGCCGCGGAAATGAAGAAGGCGGACCCAAACCGGATCATTTCGAAATTTGCGGCGTCCGGAGCCTGCCCGATGTGCGTGCAGACGCTGGAAATCTTTGTCGGATGCCTCGGGGCGGAGGCGAGCAACATGGCTTTGAAAACGATGGCATCAGGTGGAGTCTACCTGGGCGGCGGGATCCCTTCCAAGATGCTCTCCCTCATCCAGAGCGTCGCCTTTCTCCATGCGTTCAATGACAAGGGCAGGCTCTCCTCGCTGCTGGAAAGCACACCGGTGATGGTGATTCTCAACGACCAGGCGGCGCTGATCGGAGCGGCCTACTACGCGCGTGAGGGAGCCGCCGCTTCCTGAACATCTATGCCCTCCCCCGCGCCGAACCTTCATACTTCCACCTCGCGGATCTTCATCCCGGATGGAAAACCCGTGGAACCGGCGCTCGCCCGCATCACGCACCTTGGTATCGGAGCGCACCAGGATGATCTCGAATTCATGGCGTTCCATGGAATCATCAACTGCTTCCATTCGGACTCCGAATGGTTCGGGGGGGTGACCTGCACGGACGGGGCCGGGTGTTCGCGAGGCGGGGTCTATGCAGACCGCACCGATGAGGAGATGCGGGAAATCCGGATCCGCGAGCAGGAGGCTGCCGCCATGGCCGGCCGTTTCGGGGCTGTGATTCAGCTCGGGCATTCGAGCGCCGCGGTCCGGGATGCCGGCAACTCCGGACTGAAGAGCGATATTGCAGCGATCCTCGCCGCCACGCGTCCGAAGGTGGTTTACACTCACAATCCCGCAGACAAGCACGAGACGCACATCGGCGTGTTCTTTGCCACGATTCGAGCCCTGCGCGAAATGCCCCCTCAAGACAGGCCGGCTGCGGTTTACGGTTGCGAGGTCTGGCGCGGGCTCGACTGGATGCTCGACGGCGACAAGGTTGCTCTCGATGTGGGAGGGCACCACAACCTCGCGGCAGCCCTCAACGGGATTTTCGATTCCCAGATTGCCGGAGGAAAAAGATACGACCTCGCCACGGTTGGGAGGCGCCATGCGAATGCCACGTTCTTCGACGCGCATTCGGCGGACCCTGCGGAGATGCTTTCCTTCGCCATGGATCTCACCCCGCTCATCGCCAACAACCCGCCGGATATCCTGGAATACGTTCTCGGATACGTCCGGCGCTTCGAGGCGGATGTCCGCCGCAAGCTCGCGACGGGGGCAGCGTGGAAATAATCATCAGGCCGGCTCCCTCCGACTGCGCGGAGACCGCCGCCGGGATTGTGGCCGGCCTCGTCCGCAGGAAGCCGGATGCCGTTCTCGGGCTGGCCACCGGCAGCACTCCGCTCGGGCTCTATGGGGAGCTCATCCGGATGCACCGTGCGGAGGCGCTGGACTTCTCCCGCGTCACCACGTTCAATCTGGATGAATACGCCGGCCTCGACGCGCACCACCCGGCCTCCTACCGCCGGTTCATGCAGGAACACTTTTTTGGCCGGGTGAACGTGCGCCCGGAAAGCATCCATATTCCGGATGGAAGGACATCCGACATTCCCGCCCACTGCCGGGACTACGAGGATGCCATCCGGAAGTCCGGGGGAATCGACCTGCAGGTTCTGGGAATCGGCCACGACGGGCATATCGGGTTCAACGAACCCTCCTCCTCGCTCGCCTCTCGGACGCGGATTAAAACGCTCACCGAAAAAACCATTGCCGCGAACCTCCGGTATTTTTCCGAGGGAGAGGCGGTGCCCCGGCACGTCATCACCATGGGTGTCGGAACGATCATGGAATCCCGCACCTGCCTGTTGCTTGCCTGCGGGGATGGCAAGGCAAAGGCGCTTGCCGCCATGGTGGAAGGTCCGGTGACGGCGATGTGCCCGGCTTCGGCCCTTCAACTGCATCCCCGCACGGTGGTGGTTGCCGACGAGGCTGCAGCCAGGCACCTCGCGCGCGCCGACTACTACCGGTATGTCTACGAAAACAAGCCGGACTTTCAAAAGATCCCGCCGTTACAAGCGGGCTGAGCCCGGATTGTCAGGGGGCGTCCCCCGGAGGAAACCGGGTGATCTTCTCGATCCAGTCCCCTCCCGCCCCCTTCATCCATTTCCACACATACCATCCGACGACGAGGGAGAGCAGGATCGAGACGACGACATCGGACGGATGGTGCGCGCCCATTGCGATGCTGGACCAGGCAACCAGACCGGCACCTGCAAGGGCGGGGATGCCGAGCAGCGGAGATGCGAGCGCCAGCACCGCGGCCAGCCCGAACGCCGTCGCGGTGTGGCCGGAGGGAAATGAGTTATAGGCCGGCTGGCCGATCAGCAATTTCCCCTCATGCCATGGGCCGTAGAACCCCTTCTCGATCGCGGGGCTCTCCTTCGGTCGGGTGCGACCGGTCGTGAGGCGGGAGGCATTCGCAAGGATTCCCGCCAGAGTCGAGGCGATCATCGCCGCCGCAACAATCCGCATCCAGCGCCGGCTTTTCATGAGGCGGGCCGCAAGCAGACCAACAAGGCAAACCGCCATGAGCGGCGGCCAGTCGCCGAACTTGCGGACGGCCGAATGGAACCGGGCGTCAGCGGATTTTTTCCAGCCCTTCCCCTGCGATGCCACCACGGCCTCGCGCACCGGAGAGTCCATTTGAAACGCCCCCCAGATCGCGGCGGCGCACAATCCCGCAAGGAGAAGAATGAGAATCCGGGACATGTCGCTCAAATCCCCCGAAGCCCGGTCAGGAGAAGCTCGGCGTTCGAGCGGGTATGCTGCAGGTTAGAGGAAAGAATCTCCATCGCTTCGGCAGAGGGAAGCTCGGAAAGCTGCCTTCGAAGCTGCACGACGCGCTCGTATTCCTCGGGATGAAAAAGAAGCTCCTCGCGGCGTGTGCCGGATTTCACAATATGGATGGCCGGAAAGATCCTTAGTTCCGCGATCGACTTGTCGAGGTGGAGCTCCATGTTTCCCGTGCCCTTGAACTCCTCAAAAATCAGGTCGTCCATCCTGCTGTAGGTCTCGATCAGCGCGGTGCCCAGGATCGTGAGGCTTCCGCCCTCCTCGACATTCCGGGCGGATCCGAAAAACTTCCGCGGCTTGGCGAGCGCCTTCGCGTCCACCCCCCCGCTCATGGTGCGGCCTTTTCTCGGCTGGAGGTTGTTGTAGGCGCGCGCCATGCGGGTGATCGAGTCGAGGAGGATGATCACGTCGCGCCCGAGCTCGACCAGGCGCTGGGAGCGGTCGGAAACCGCCTCGCAAATCTGGACATGCCGGGTGACCGGTTCGTCGAAGGTCGATGCGTAGATCTCGCAGTCCAGCGCGCGGCGCATGTCGGTCACCTCCTCCGGGCGCTCGTCCACCAGGAGCAGGATCAGCGCGGCATCCGGGTGGTTCGTCCGGATCGAGCGCGCCAGCGTCTGGAGCATGATGGTTTTTCCGGCACGCGGCGGAGCGGCGATCAGGCCGCGCTGCCCCATCCCCAGCGGGGACACGAGGTCAACCGCCCGGGCGGCCACCTCGGGGTTCACCGGGGTCTCGAGCAGAATGCGGCGGTTTGGAAAGAGAGGGGTCAGCTTCTCAAATTCCGTCGGGGCCTTCCATTCACGAATCGGAATTCCCTCCACCGAGATCAGTTCGTCCAGAACGAGACCCCGCTCGCGATCCCGGGGAAGGCGGATGGAAAAATCCAGCATCAGCCCGGCCTGCAATCCGGAGTTCCTCATCAGAGCAGGCGGGACAAAGACATCCTCCGGGCCTGGCTTCAAATCGAATGCCGTCCAGCGGATCACGCCCGCGTCCCCGGTGCGTTCCAGGAGCCCGCGGCCGGTGAGCCTGCCACCGCGGGTCAGCTGGTGCCGGGCCTGGTCAAGAACCAGGTGGTGGCGGGTGCTGTCGGGACGAACCCTGACGCCCACGGAGCCCGCCCGGGCGAGCAAGGCGTCAAGCGGCATTCGCTGCAAATCATTTAAAGCGAGAGGGGCAATGTCGGAGTGGTCTTCAGGAGAAGGCATGAGAAAAAAACGGTTCGGAGCCGGGCCGGACATGCGGAGGAAACCATCCGCAGAACGGGGTGAGAAGGCGTTCAGCTACACGCTTCCTTACGCGCTGCCCGGAGCGAAGCAAGCGCAAAATCAGTGATCCTGATGCATGAGGTGTGAATAAGAACCGGCGGGCTTATCAGGTGGGGCAGACCACCGGGCTGAGCGAAAGAGAAGGCGCGGCGGGCCGGGAACGTCCCGCCCTGCCAGGTCCAATTTGCAACCGCACCCACATTTGACCGCACCGCGACAAACGGGCAGGAAATATTTGACTCCGAAACTCCGCCAAGGCACTATGGACGGTTCTTTCCATTCATGCGACACACCATCTCGATCCTTGTTGAAAACAAATTCGGCGTGCTGACACGTGTGGCCGGCATGTTCAGCGGCCGCGGGTTCAACATCGACACGCTCAATGTCGGCCCGACCCTGGACTCCTCGGCCTCCCGGATGACGATCGTCGTCCGCGGCGACGACAAGGTGCTCGAGCAGGTCACCAAGCAGTTGGAGAAACTGGTCGATGTCATCGACGTGCAGGATTTCCGCGACGAGGAATACGTGGATCGCGAACTCGTGTTGCTCCGCGTGAAGGCGACCTCGAAGACCCGCGCCGAGGTCATGCAGATCTGCGACATCTTCCGCGCCAAGATCATCGACGTGCAGGCGGACAACCTCGCCATCGAGATCACCGGCACCGAGGGCAAGATCCACAAATTCCTGGCCCTCATGGAGACGTTCGGAGTCGGCGACCTCACCCGCACCGGCAAGGTCGCGCTTTCCCGTTCCAACGATTAACTTTTTCAACCACCAACAACAAAACCATGCCAGCCAAGATCTATACTGACAAAGACGCCGACCTCAAAGTGCTCAAGGGCAAAACCCTTGCGGTTCTGGGATTCGGATCCCAGGGACACGCCCACGCATTGAACCTCAAGGAAAGCGGCGCAAAAGTCATCATCGGCCTCTACCCGAAATCCAAGAGCCGCGAGGTTGCCAAAAAGCATGGCTTTGAAGTGTTTGACACCGCCGAAGCCGTCCGCCGGGCCGATGTGATCATGGTTGCCATTCCCGACACCAAGCAGCCGTCCGTCTACAAAAAGGATATCGCTCCGAACCTCTCCGCCGGGAAGACCCTCGTCTTCAGCCACGGTTTCAGCATCCACTACAAAACCATCGTCCCTCCGAAGAACGTCAACGTGATCATGGTCGCCCCGAAAGGGCCCGGCCACATCGTGCGCCGCCAGTTCACCGAAGGAAAAGGCGTTCCGGCTCTCATCGCTGTTTATCAGAATCCCGGCAAAGATGCGAAAAAGATCGCTCTCGCCTGGGCGAAGGGCGTGGGTGGAACGCGCGGCGGCGTCATTGAGACGACCTTCAAAGAGGAGACCGAGACAGACCTCTTCGGAGAACAGACTGTTCTCTGCGGCGGTTGCTCCGCGTTGGTCCAGGCCGGGTTCGAAACGCTTGTCGAGGCGGGATACTCGCCCGAGATGGCCTACTTCGAGTGCCTGCACGAACTGAAGCTGATCGTTGACCTCATGAACGAGTCCGGGATCGCCGGGATGCGCTTCTCGATCAGCGAAACCGCCAAGTGGGGCGACGTGACGGTCGGCCCGAAGATCATCGACGGCTCGGTCAAAAAGCGGATGAAGGCCGCGCTCAAGGATATCCAGTCGGGCAAGTTTGCCAAGGATTGGGTCGGCGAGTTCCAGACCGGCTACAAGCGATACGACGCCCTGCTCAAGAAGGGCGAACAGCATCCGATCGAGAAGACGGGCACGCGCCTCCGGTCGCTCATGCCGTGGATCAAAAAGAAAAACCTGAAAGGTGCCCAGGCGTCCTACTGAACAACCTGCGCCGGACGCCTCGCCGTCCGCCACGCCCGCCCTGCTCGGTTCCACCAAGTCAGCCGTGGATGCCCTCCTTGGCCGTCCCGTGATGGCGAGGGGGCTCCTCGGAATGACGGCTCAGGGCGAAAAGGCACTGGCGTATTCGCAGTCGGGGGATCAGATCGTCGTTGGATTTTTTGACAATGTGGCGAGGTATCTTGCCGTGATCCGGGAGCGGGGACCCAGGATCGGATTCTCCCCGGCCGAGATGTCATCCATCCTCGCATTGAACGCACCCGCGGATCGCTGGAAATCGGAGACCTCCACGCCGGCAGCCCCGGCAAAATCTTCGAAGGTGCCCCGGAAGACCTTTCCTCCTGCCTCGCCGTCCACCTACCACACGCTGTCGGACAACGGCCGCCAGATTGTGGGTTGGCAGCCGGGCGACAAGCCGTTCGTGTTTTTTCTCCTCCCTTCCTATCCCGGCCAGCAGCACATCTTGCTCAACGAGTGGCAGATCGCGCGGGCGGTTGGGTGATTTTCCATGGCTGACGAATCCTCCTGCGGCCACATCACCGAGCATGCGCCGGACTCCTCGAAAATCGTTGGCCGCGGGATGCCGGACATCCGCGCCTCCGAAAACAATCTGAAACCGTTGCTTGAAGCCAGCGGCCTCTCCGTCTAATTACAACACCTCAAAATCTATGGAAATCGCGTCCCGCCTCACTGAACTCACCCCTTCTCTCACCCTTGCCATCGACAGCAAAGCCAAAGCCTTGAAGGCCGAAGGCGTTGATGTCTGCGGATTCGGCGCAGGCGAGCCCGACATGGACACTCCCGAGCACATCAAGGCCGCGGCCGTTGAAGCGCTTCACAAAGGGCTGACCAAATACACGCCCAGCTCCGGCATTCCGGAACTCCGCCAGGCGATCTCAAAGAAACTGGCGGCCGACAACAATCTGGAATACAAGCCGGGGCAGGTCATCGTCAGCAACGGAGCCAAGCAGTCGTGCTTCAACGCCATCGCAGCCGTCCTGAACCCCGGTGACGAGGTGGTCATCCCCGCGCCCTACTGGCTCAGCTACCCGGAAATGGTCCGCATCGCCGGCGGCGTGCCTGTCATCGTGAACACAAAGGAGGAAAACGGCTGGAAGATGACCGCCGAAGAATTTGAAAATGCGATGACCCCGTGCACGAAGATGGTCATCATCAACTCCCCCGGAAATCCGACCGGATCGATTTACACGCGGGACGAGCTCCGCGCGATCTCCGAGGTTGCGGCCGAGGAGGACATCTACATCCTTTCTGACGAGATCTACGAAAAGCTGACCTACGATGGTGCCGAGCATGTCAGCATTGCTTCGCTGACCCCCGAAGCCTACGACCTGACGATCACTGTCAACGGCTTCAGCAAGGCCTACGCCATGACCGGATGGCGGCTCGGCTACCTCGCGGCTCCCGAACCGATCGCGAAGGCGATCGACTCGATGCAGAGCCACATGACGTCGAACCCCTGCTCGTTCGCACAATACGGCGGGCTCGCGGCCATCACCGGCGACCAGCAGTGCGTCACCGACATGCGCGAGGAATTTGACATCCGCCGCCAATACATGTTCGAGCGGCTGACCAGCATCTCCGGCATCACGGCGGTGAAGCCCCTCGGAGCGTTCTACGTCCTCGCCAACGTCAGCTCGTTCGGGCTCAAATCCCAGAATTTCTCCGACCGCCTGCTCAGCAAGGCGAACGTCGCGCTCGTTCCGGGCATCGCCTTCGGCGACGACCGCACTGTCCGCCTCAGCTACGCGACCAGCCTGGACATCATCAAGACCGGGCTCGACCGTATCGAGGAGTTCTGCAAGACGATCTGAGCGCCATGTCCGTCCTCATTGTCGGTTCGATCGCACTGGATGACATCAAGACTCCGGCGGCGGAGCATCCAAACCTTCTCGGCGGCTCCGCGTCCTACGGCGCGGTGGCTGCCTCGTTTTTCAGCCCGGTGAACCTGGTCGGGATCGTGGGCGAGGATTTTCCCAAGGAGCACATCGAGCTCCTGCGGAGCCGCCGGATCGATCTCGAGGGGCTTCAAATCGTTCCGGGAAAGACGTTCCGCTGGTCGGGCGAATACATGCTGGACATGAACACCCGGGAGACCCTCTCGGTGGAACTCAACGTCTTCGAACACTTCACCCCGGCGCTTCCTGCGAATTACAAGGCCACCCCGATCGTGCTTCTCGCGAACATCGCCCCCGACCTCCAGCACCATGTGCTCGATCAGGTCGGCAAGCCGCGGTTCGTCATCGCCGACACGATGGACCTCTGGATCAACATCGCGAAGGAATCTCTCACCCGCCTCCTCGGCCGCGTGGACATGCTCATCCTCAACGACGGCGAGGCCAGGCAGCTCACCGGGGAGACCAACCTCGTCAAAGCCGCCAGGGCGATCCGCGCCCTCGGCCCGAAATTCGTGGCCATCAAGAAGGGCGAGCACGGTTGCCTGCTCTTCGGCTCGGACGGTGAGTTTTTCAGCTGTCCGGCCTTCCCTCTCGAGGAGATCCACGATCCGACCGGAGCCGGCGACTCGTTCGCAGGAGGCCTCGCGGGAGTGCTTGCCAGGGAGAGCGATTCCGGCCCGGTGGACTTCGGAGCCCTGCGCCGCGCAGTCGTTTTCGGGAGCGTCCTCGCCAGCTTCAACGTGGAGGCGTTCAGCCTCGAGCGCCTGAAAACCGTGGATGCCGCCCAGATCGAGGACCGCTCGCGCCTCCTCCGGCTCATGAGCCAGTTCGAGGCGGACTGAACACCGCCATTCTCCCTTGATTGAACTGCGGTGCAGGATCTTCTGGCACACTGCATTCTTAAGGCTTAATCCTTAAGACTCCATGCGCGTTGCCCGACTTTTCATCTACGGCCTCCCGGTTGTCATTCTGGCCCTGATCGCCGCCAGCTTTCTCAACTCCGCATTTCTCGCGACCGGAAAGAAGAACGAGATGTCGCTCGGCGTCCTCGGCGAGCCATCCACGCTGAACCCGATCCAGCAGGCCGACAGCGCGGCCTCGCAGGTGTTCTCGACGATATTCAACGGTCTTCTCAAGTATGATGAGAATCTGGAGATCGCCGGCGACCTTGCAAAATCCTGGATGCTCAGCCAGACGACCACGGTCGTTTTTCAGAATTCCGCATCCTCGGCTGCAGCGCTGAAGCTCGTGGAATCCTGGAAGCCGGAGTGGGATGCGTGGAATCTGGAAGCCGCGCGGATCGAGGGAAATTTCCTCCTGCTTTCCTTCACCGAGCCCGGGATGACCGCTTCGCAGGCAATCTTCGACCGCCTGCCCAAGGAGGGCCTGCAGCCGCTCGTGACCCTGCGCGTGCAGGTCAAGGAAAATGCCCGGGCAATCCGGGAGGCTTTCGGAAAGGAGCACCCTGCGGCGCGGGTTGTGCGCGGATGGGTGGAATCCGGCGGGGCCTTCGAGCTCACGGCGGCTCCAGACGTCAAATCCCTTCTGGAAGCCTGGCTGCCGGCAAACGGCGGCGGCGAGGTTCTCGAAACCGGGCCGGTGCCATTTCTGGCCGAACCGCTCGTCGTCTTCAACCTCCGCAAAAATGTCCGGTGGCATGATGGCAAGCCGTTCACGTCGCACGATGTCGTCTTCACCTACCATGCGATCATGGACGATGCCACCGCATCGCCACGCAAACCCGACTTCGACCTGATCCAGAGCATCGAGGCCAGCGGGCTTCACACCGTCCGAGTGACCTACCGCAAGCCGTATTCCCCCGCGCTGACGAGCTGGATGATCTCGATCCTCCCGGCCCACCTCCTCGAAGGAAAGCCCCAGGTCTGGTGGACAAAAAACTTCAACCGCAGCCCGGTCGGCACGGGGCCGTTCAAATTCGGAGAGTGGAAGACGAACGAGTTCATCCGCGTGGTGAGGAATCCGGATTACTTCGGCGCGCCAGGGCCCTGGCTGGACGCTATCGTCTTCCGCGCGCTCCCGGACCAGCTTTCGCTCCGCCTCGCATTCGAAACCCGGCAGGTGGATTTCTGGAGTGCCGAGCCTTGGGCGGTGGCGGCGTTCGAGAAGGACAGGAGGTTCACGGTTTTTTCCTCTCCGTCCAGCTCCTACACCTACATCGGATGGAACCTCAAGCGGCCGCTTTTTCAGGATCTGCGGGTCCGCCAGGCGCTCGCCCATGCGGTCGATATTCCGGCCATGGTCAAATACATCCTCTACGCCCACGGCATCCAGAGCACCGGGATTTTCACCCCGCAGATGTGGTTCTTCAACCCCGGCGTCACCCCCTACACCTACGATCCCTCAAAAGCCAAAGCCCTGCTTGACGAGGCGGGATGGGTGCCCGGCCCGGACGGGATCCGGATGAAGGACGGCCAGCGGTTCTCCTTCACGCTGATGACGAACAACGGAAATGAAATCCGGAGGGACATCGCGGCGCTGGTCCAGGACGGGTTCAAGGCGATCGGCATCGAGGTGAAGGTCGAACTTTACGAGTGGGCGGTCTTTCTGAAAAACCATGTCAACAAGGGCGACTTCGACGCGATCGTTCTCGGCTGGTCGCTCGGCAACGATTTCGACCAGTTCCAAATCTGGCATTCCTCGCAGACGAACCCCGAGCAACTCAACGTGGTCGGATACAAAAACCCTGAAGTCGACAGGCTTCTGGAAACGATCCGGCAGGAATACAACCGCGAAAAGATCATCTCCATGGCAGGCTGCCTCCAGGAGATCATCTACCGCGACCAGCCGTATCTCTTCCTCTACGTGCCGCAAAGCACGTCCGCCATGTGGGTGGATTCCTACCGCGTCTGCCGGCCGGACGGCAAGGGTGGCTGGATCGAATCCCCGGTCGAAATGACCAAGGCCGGCTGGAGCCATTGGTCGGACTGGTTCTACCGGCCGGAGTTCAAAAACCGCCTGCCGGATCAAGTCAAATAACCCCGGAAACCGATAGACCGAATCACCATTTTCACGAAAATGGACTCAAATCATCGGCAGGATGCCGATGCCACGTGGCTTTGGCTTGCAGCCAATAATCCAGAAAATCCCGGAGATGATACCCTCTCTTTGAAAAGAGCCGGTCACGGAGAGTTTTGCAGCCGCCGAGCTTTGACTCGCATGCTCACCCGTTCGTGCTGTCCTTCGGACAGTCATTTTCCCTGCGGTCGATTGCCGGGGCGTATCGACGGCACGGCGACAGAGCGCCGTGACTACAACATCTGTAATATTTGGTATCAGCCAACGAGCAAAAAGGCGGATCGCGACAGAATCACTCTGTCCCGTAAATCGTGTGGCTCACTTCCTATGATCTCCGCGATCTCTGCGGCGACCCATCGCCGGATCCGGGTTTACTACCGGTCGATCGCTTTCTCTCTCTCGCTCATCGGACGGACCTCGATCTGGCAGGTGACATTTCCCGCACCGGCTGCTTCGGTGGCGTAGGAAACGAGACGGTCGCGGTTCGCGGCGCTGGCGGCTCTTCCCCGGAGGGTTGTCTTCCCGTTGAGCGTCTTCACTTCAAGGTTTGCTCCGTAAATGGACAGATCCTTGTCGGCGATGATTTTCTTCCTGATCTTCAATGTGATTTCCTTGTCCCGGGGATCTTCGCCTTGCACGAGCGGGGCAAGCGGGATCCCTGGCCTCGCCGGATCCTCCTCCTGGAATCGACCGCTCCGGGACACGCTGAAGGAGGAGCTATCCTTGAATTCCTGCTCGTGATCGTTGATCAAAAGCCCATCGCGCTTGAGTGTGTATCGCAGAGCCTGTGGAGGGACGACCTTCATTTCCTCGCGCTCATAGCTTCCTAAAGGGCGGATGACCACCGCCTTCAACCGGCCGGTCACACGGTTCAAATCCCGCAAGCCGGAGACATACCCGACCTGCACTCCCTGAAGATTTTCGACAGGAAGGTAGAGGATCTTTGATCCTTTCTGGACAAATCCGAGAGGCTCCAGCTCCTGCCCGTTCAATGTGGCCGGTCCACCCTGCGTAGCAAAGAATGGGGTCTGGCCGAAAAAACGGTAGACCTCTGCCACCCTCGCGGTTTCAGGCGGTCCAATCTCCTTCGACAGATCGAAAGTCGGAGCATTCTGAAACGCCTTCGCATCCATATCCAGAAAGAGCGTCCGGGGAGTGCCGTCATCGCGGAGAGCCCCGGGAGGGATGATCACCGACTTTGCTCCGATTCCGGCAAGGCCACCTGAGGACACGATCATTCCGACATAGCGCCCGTGCTCAAGGTCAACCGCCGTATCTTTGACGCGTCCCAGCAGGACGCCCTGGTTGTTCCGGATTTCCTTTCCCACAACCTCGTCCCACTGCCCGGTCTTAGTCTGTGCCGGAGAGCTTTCTGCTGACAGGCACAGAAGCAGGACAAGAAGAGGGCCAAGGTGACTGAGGACGGAGGGATATGATGTGATTTTCATATGGAGCGGGTGATTGGGGGGTGTTCGTTCAGCGGATGGAAATCATGCCGATCACATTTTGTGACAGGTAAAGCATCACGGCGGTTGGAATGCCCGGCCGCTTCGTGACCTGCGTTATACCGGCGAAACCGCCCTGCCACCCGCCTGCAGGAATGGCTCGCCGGACCGTATGACATTCCTGCCTGATTCGGTATTAAAATGGCGTCATTCATCTGGGGGACAGATAACAGGATTTTGATACTTCAATCCCTTCCCCGGAGCAAACAAAAATCTCCCTGTCGGAAATCGCCGGAGAGGTTCAGATTTCCCGAAGCAGGGGCTCGACTGCCGCCAGCGCCTCGCGGTAGAGCGGGTGGCGCCCGCTGCGGCCGAGTTCCGCGAGAAGCGTGTCGGCGAGGCACTCGCGTCCGGCACCGACGGTCAGCGTGGAGTCGGGCACGCCCGGCGCATGGATGCTTGCGCGGAAAAACTGAGAGTCCGGGGCGCGAGAGAGGCTGAAGGAAAATTCCCCTCCGCCCAACTCGATCCAGGCGACCCCCTCCCCCTCCGCCGGGGAAATCAAAAAGTCCACCCTGCGTCCGTCGGAACCTTGGAAAATGGCGCCCGGGAGCAGCCTCCACCCGAGCCTGCTGGCGAGCCAGCCGACCAGCAGAAAGGCGGTGGTCTTCGCATCCGGACCGCAGGCGATCTTCACGGAGGAAATTTCCGGCAGGCAGGGGAGCGCGGCAGAATGGTCGAAAAGGCTCGCAAGAGCCAGCCGCCAGGGATGAAGGCGGGTCCAGTTCAGGTCGCAGAGCTCAGCCCCCGGGTCCGCAAGAGCGGCGATCCGGCCGGTGAGAGCGAATTGACCAGCGGGCCTCTTCCAGGTTCGGCTGTCGAAAATCAGGCGGTCCACCCACGACCAGAGCTGTTCGTCCAGGGGTTCGCGGAATTCGGCCTGCGACCAGAAGCAGAGCGGCAGGTCGGAATCGAGGTGGGAAAACACGATGTTGGGCAGGGAGTCCGCGCTCCCGCCATCGAGGCGGAACGTGATCTGCTCCGAACACACCTGTTGCCCTCCATTGCCGGCCAGATGGCAGTGGGCGCTGATCCACGCCCGGGCATCGGACTCCGCGGCACCCGGATCGGCAAGGATCAGGATCGCCCGGAACGCATGGCGGCTGGCAATCGAAGAAAGAAGCTCCGTGTTGGCATCCATAGAATCCGGATCCTCCGAATAGATGACGAGATTGATCAGCGAGGCGCGGGTCTTCGTGTCGCCGCCCGATTCCCAGAGCTTTCCAAGCTCGCTGTCGATCCGGCCGATCTCGACCGGGAGGCCCGGTTCGCTCACAGACGCCTCCATGTCGTTCCGTGCCGCTTGATGAGCTCCTCCGCCTCGGTCGGTCCCCAGGTGCCCGCCGAGTAGAATGCAAGGTCGTCGGAGCGGGCGCTCCAGGCGGCATGGATCGCATCGACGAATTTCCAGGCCTCCTCAACCTCATCACGCCGCGCGAAGAGCGTGGGATCGCCGCTCATGGCATCGAGGAGAAGCCGCTCGTAGGCCTCCGGGGTCGCCTTTCCAAAACTCGTGCCGTAGTGGAAATCCATCTTGACCGGCTCGATCCGGAGGCTCGATCCGGGCATCTTCGCACTCATGCGCAGCGAGACCCCCTCGTCCGGCTGGATCCGGATCACGAGCACGTTGTCGTCAACCGCCTCGCCGGTCGCCTTGAACAGGACCGGAGGCACGCTTTTGAAATGCACGGCAATCTCGGTCCCGGCCTTCGGAAGCCGCTTTCCGACCCGGACAAAAAAGGGGACCCCAGCCCACCGCCAGTTGTCCACGTTCACCTGCAGGGCCACATACGTCTCCGCCGTCGAATCGGGATCAACATTGGCCTCGTCCCGGTAGGCAACCACCCGTTTGCCGTTGATGGCTCCGGCCCCGTATTGGGCACGGATCACATGTCGGAAGACATCATCTCCCTCAAGCGGACGCAGGGAGCGCAGCACCTTCACCTTTTCGTCGCGGATCGCATCCGCATCGAGACCGGTCGGAGGCTCCATCGCCGTGAGGCAGAGAAGCTGGAGGAGATGGTTCTGCACCATGTCCCGAAGCGCGCCGGACTTTTCATAGTATCCCGCACGGTTCTCGACCCCCAGCGGCTCGCTGGCGGTGATCTGGACATGGTCGATGTAGCGGGCGTTCCACATCGCCTCAAACAGCGCGTTGGCAAAACGGAGCACCATGATGTTCTGGGCGGTCTCCTTCCCGAGGTAGTGATCGATCCGGTAGGTTTCCTTCTCGGGAAATGCTCCCTCGACGAGGTCGTTCAAGTGGCGGGCGCTCGGGAGGTCGGCGCCGAACGGCTTCTCGACGATCACGCGGGACCAGCCCCCGCCCACGGGCTTGTTCAGCCCGCTCCGGGTCAGGTTTTCCAGAATCACCTGGAACTGGTCGGGCGCGGCCGCGAGGTAGAATAGCCGGTTGCCGCCGGTTCCGCGCGAGGCATCGAGCTGCGAGAGGAGCTCCGCCAGCGACTCGTAGCCGGCAAGATTGTCGAACTCGCTCCGGTGGTAGCAAATGGAGGAAGCAAAGCTCTCCCACAGCGCATCGACAACCGGCTGGCGGGAGTATTTCCGCGCCGCCTCGCCGAGCTCTTTGCGGAAAACCTCATCGGTTTTATCCCGTCGGGCAAACCCGACCACGTTGATTGCAGGCGGGAGCGCTCCATCCGCGGCCAGGTTGTATAGCGCGGGAACGAGTTTCCGGCGGGTGAGGTCGCCGGAGGCTCCGAAAATCACAAGCGAGCACGGCTCGGGCTGCGCCCTCCCGGTCAGCCCCTCGCGGAGCGGATTTGTTGTTGGTGAGGCGTTCGGCATGGTCGCGGGGTATTATCGGTTTGCCAGAGGCCCTTCAACCGGAAAAAATCGGGCTCATGAACTGGCAACAGCTGCTCAAGATAGCAGAGGACGTGACCGCCGCAACTCTCGCCGAGCTGCCCGGGGAGATCCGCGTCCGGATCCGCGACGTCCCGATCCTCATCGAGCAGTGCCCGTCGCCGCAGGATATCGCAGACGGCATCGGGCCGGACACCCTCGGCTACTTCGATGAGGATGACACCGGCCTCGTGCGCATCCGGCTCTGGCTCCTCAACATCCTGGACTTCTCCGATGCGGACCCCTCAATCTTCCAGGAGGAAATCCGCACCACTCTTCTTCACGAAATCGGACACGTTCTCGGCTGGGACGAGGACGAGATCGAGGAGCGCGGGCTCGCCTGAAACAAAAATCCGCCGCTGGCCGGGGGCGAATCGCGAGGCGGATCTGCGGCGGAGACCCGATGCCACACTGTTTCTGAAACCTAAAAAACGGATTGGAACCACGGATTTCACGGATCAACACGGATTGCCTTTTGAAAACGGAGTTCTTCACCCCACAGGTGGTTGCTTGTTTGCATCAAATATTGCTGGAACATGATCTATCCGTGCTCTCCGTGAAACCCGTGGTTCATTCCCATTTTTCAATTTTTGGTTCAACCTCTCAATCTGAACAGGCGATTGGAGGCGCAATCGCGTCGCGGTGTTTGGGAGGGAGCTGCGCCGTCAGCGCCCATTTGTCGTCCGGGCAGGCCGTCACCGCGAAATTTCCGCACCTTTGAAACAATCCGCGGGCCCAAGCAAATTCACGCAGGATCGCTCAGGAGCTTCACGGCCGCAGGCTCATCTTCATCGATCTGCGGAAATCTCCCGACATTGTGATCGGTAAAGTAGTTGTCGTTGGCATCATCGTTGGCCGTGGAGACCTCGCCGATGATGCATTCTTCGGTGACCGGCCAGAACGTGTGATACACATTTGGCGTGAGGGTGATTCTCTCGCCGGCCGCGAGGTCGATTTCCGCTCCCGCGGGAACGGACTGCTTCTCGTTGTTGATCATCACATCGAAAGCTCCGGGCAACTTCTCATCGGGGTGACCCAGCCAGAGTTTCACCCTGAGCGTGCCCCACCGGCTGATGATGTCCTCCTTCTTTTTGTGGTGGCAATGCACCGGGGTGACCATCCCCTGACGCGCATACATCAGCTTTTCACAATACTCCTCGTGCTCGGCGAGGTTGATCAGGACGAGGCAGTATTTTGTCCAGTCTCCCAGGCCAAAGTCGGTGACGTCCCAGCGGGGCCGTGGGGGGAGCGTCCATCCATGCTGTTCAAAGCAACTGCGGGCGGACACGATGAGGCGGTTGATTTCGCTGCGTTTCATAGGTTTTGGAGGAACTGCGTATCGACTTTGGTTTTGATCCGGATGCCTTCCGGCGAGGTAAGAACGATGCCTCCGGGCTCGCGCCGGATGCTTTGCACCCTGCCAAAGCCTGCCGGGATGGCCGCCACTCCCATGATGTAGCTGACCGTGAGCGGAACCGACTTTTTCAGTTTTATGCAGGTGGCAAATCCCGCCCGGCTCACCGGGTTGGGGCGCACGGATTCGGCCAGCCCGTAGTGGAAGTAAGCCGTGACATCCTCGAGCCCCATCACTCCCAGATGCCGCCCGTTCCATGGCGGGTAGTGCCTGCCTCCGTTGGAAATCCAGAAAACCGTGCTGCGAAGCACCCCCGGATCTTTCAGTGAAAACCAGACGTATCCCTCCTTCGGAAACGTCACTGCCGTCCATGCAAAGTCCGGTTCGCTTTCGTGCACGAGCATGACGATGTCCTCAAAGCCCTGCCGTGCAGGATAATTCCGGAGATCCGCAAGCTTCCCGTCGCTTGTTTCGACACGATCCAACCGGGTGATCAGGCTTCCCGGCTTCAGGCACTGGTAGCCGCGGGCAGCTGGTAACTCGAAGGGCAGCGGCGCAACTTGCCCGTAGAGAATCCGACTGGTGGAGATGGCCCCCGAGCCTTCACCCGGTGGAAATTTGAGCATCGCATGATGCCCGAAACTCATCGGCCCCGCCATCTGGGAGATCACATGGCGGCAATAAAGATTGGTTTCCCCTTTTCTCAATCCGATGAACTTGTCAATCCGCCCCGGCCTCGCTTTTGTCCGCAGCGACAGGTGCAGGGGGGATCCAGCCGGACTTGGCTCGAACCGCCAGCGCGCGTTGGCCGTCTCCCCGTGCGGAGGATGCTTCTCCCCGCGATAGGAGGTGTCGTTTCCCCCGAACGGCGCACAGAAAAAATCCCCCCTCAGGCTCCGCAGGAGGGCTGGCATCGGTGCGGAAATCTTTTCTTCCGCCCACGGCGCGATGGAAAACGGCTCCACGATCCGCCGTCCCAATCGGAATTTGACAGGGGCCAGATGGCCGCCCTGCTCGGTGATTGCAGCCGTCACCTTGTCGGAGGCAATCCGCCACGAAGCCTGGCCAAACACCACGGATTTTTGTGGGGAAGAGATTTTCATCATACTATAAAACTTCGGGGGGAAGCGTCAGAGGTTATCTCACGTCAAGGATGACTGCTAAAAGCATAGCAAGAGATTCCCACAAATGAAACCATCATTTTATGCCGGGATGAGCGGGACACGGTTGGGGATTCCTCCGTCCAAGACGGTCATTCAGCGCTGCTTATGTGTCATATCATCTGTTGGGTCCAGGGAAAATCCAGTGAGTTGCCATGCAGGGCGAGTTGGTCTCAGAGGGTGCGGAAAACCAAAGGTTCTGCGCCGAGTTCTCGGCAGGCAGCGAGGGCATTCTGCGGGTCGGCAAGGTCGGGGCCCCAGCGGATGCGATAGCGGAACTCGTGGAACCCGCCGAGCGAGGCCTCGAAGTTGGTTTCCCAATAATTGGTCATGAGCCAGCTGAACGCGTCGCGGCCCCGGCGCTCGGGCAGGCTGTTGTCGGCGAGCATTCGCATGCCGGGTTCAAGCGGCCCCAATTGCAACAACGGCGCATCGAGGCAGGCGACGGCAACGCCATGGCCTATTCCACACACGGCATAGCCGCTTTGCAGGCAATACCAGTCGGTCAGCGTGCCGGGCAGTTGATCGGCCACCGGACGCACGGCGGCACCCGCCTTGTCGAGCCAGAGCTGCCTGCCCTCTCCGCACTCAAACGGCAGCGCAAGAAAGACGTTCTCGGGATCCCAGATGGATTCCTTATTGATACGGAATGCGACCTCCGCGACCGGTTGATGTTTGGAGAAGCGCAACTCGACCCGGGCCATCCTCGAACCGGCAAGATCGTAATCGATCTCATAAATCGCAACATGAGGTCCGTCATCGAGGAGCCGGACGCTTTTGACAATGCCCGCGTGGCGCTCGACATCGGCCCCTTTGCGATTCCGGCCCATGCGTGAGCGCGCCGAGAGCTGCGCCTCCGGGTTGTTGGAATCTTCCACGGGGGTGCGCTCATAAACGGGCGTGAACGGCGCCCACCGGGCTCCATCCGCAAGAAGATTTGTTCCGGTGACCGCGTCGCGCCAACTGACAACCCCCGCAACCTGGCTGAACTCAAGCTTCGCGTGTGCGGAGGAAAACTCCGGGACCGAGACTGGAATCTCCGCTCCGGCGAACCGCGCGTCCACAGTCGCGGAATTCGGCAGGGTCGAATCGTTGGTCAGGATTTGGTTGAACCTCGCAGTCGGAATGCCCTCGGCCAGCTCGATCAGCGTTGATTGACCGGCTTCGAGGCGCAGTGGCACAAGGAAGTTCCATCCGCGCGGCGCGGCGACCTTCTGCGCCTCAAGCTCCCTGCCGGTCTCGCGATTGATCAAACGGGGCGCCAGATCCCGGATGTGGAAGTCGCAGTATTCGAGATAGATGGGAACCAGCGCTTCCAGCACATGGGGGAACGGATTCACAACGCGGTAAAAAAACGGCCGGGCCGGACGCATCGGAGCCTCGCCGAGGGCGGCTTTCAGATCATCCTCCGCTTCGCTCACCGCCGAAAGCGCCTGGCACGCGATGGTTCGCTTTCCTGCGGCGATGTGTTTGGTGACGCCATCCCACGGTGACTTCATGGAATCGGAGTGGCTGAACGTGTGCTCGCAATAGAGGGCGATCTGCTGCTCGATCCGGTCCTCGGCGGATTTGTCGAAACTTCCTCCCGGAATTTCGCGCGCCGCACGGAGGCGGGTCAACCCGCGCTGGGCAGCGCGGCAAAACCGGGTCTCATCCGGCAAGCTGGAGAGACCGTCCGACCACCAGTCCGGCCAGTCCCCACGATGCACCGGGATATCCTTCCATTCCGCACGCACTTTTTGCATGAACGCCGATGGCGTCGTCATTTCTAGGCGTATGGATGCCCCGTGGGAGGCATTCCAATCCCGCACAAAGTCTGCGATTGCGAAGTTCGGAGGCGCATTGTCGGAGAACGTGCCGGCCACCCCCGCGACAACGAAATCCTGCGGATAGCCATCGAGTTCGAGCTGGCGGAGATAGCGTGGCAGGCGGATTTCCGCGAGCGGGCGGTTTTTGGGATCGGCCGCGCACGGGGTGAGTTCGTCGGCGAAGACATAGGTGCCCTGCGCCGCCGGAACGAGTCCGAGCGCGTTGCCGAGCATGTAGTGCTCCCCATTCCAGACGAGAACGCGATCGCCTCCCGGGGTCTCCCACCAGAACGGCACCTGCCGCTTTCCGATCGGGGACATCCCGTGAACCGAGTGGAGAAAACTGACAAGGTTCCTGGCTCCGGCATCGTGCAGAGCCTGCGCGTATCCCCACGAAAACCCGTTGATGTCCGCGCTCAGCGCCGTGTCTGCAACCAGGCCGTTCGCTTTTGCGTAGCTTGAAGCGCGGCCCAGGACCGAGCGCATGAGCGGAGCGTCGATGAGTTCGTTGAAGTGCAGATACGTCGCCGAGAGCCCGACGAACCCCTCGCGGATGGCATCCGCCAGCGCGGCCCGGTCCGCATCCCCGCGAACCGCAAGCCACTGCTCGACCGACCAGAAGCACTCGATCGTCCAGACAAACCCTTCAAGAGCCCCCTCTCCCGCTTTCCAAGAGCGATAGGCAGCCACCACATCGTCAAGGAATTGCAGGTGATACCGCGTAATGCGGCCCTGCGTCTCGGTGTAGCCGATGTCGGTGTGCGTATGGTGGATCAGATAAACTGTCCATTGGCGTTGTAGGCGTTCGATCATATGGGTCGGATCCTCAGAAAGTGGCGCAATGGCGTTTTCTTCATGCACTCGATGGATTTCGATTGGGATTTAGTCCGCTTGAAAATGCGCCTCCGAACATGCGTCCTGGTTTTAATTTGGATTTTACCGCACTCACCGTGGAGCCGGTCATTCGGGCAAGATCGTCGTAGGACCATTCCCCTTCTTGAAGCAAAACCAACAGCTCCCTCTGGGATGCGGGAAGTTTTTGAAGTGCCTCCCAAAGCCCGTTTATTTCCCGCCGAGCCGAGGGTGGTGCCTCCGCAACTTCCTGATGACTGCTCTCCCATGGCATCAAAAACCGCCGCCACTTCTCGCGTCGGAAAAAATCCAAGCAAGCATTTCGTGCGATCCGAAAGAGCCATTGGTCGAATTTTCCGTATGCCTTCAGCCTGGGAAGCTGGGCGAGCATTTTGAGAAGGATGATCTGACAAAGATCTTCGACTGCGTCCTGTCGTCCGGTCTGGGCAATTACGAATCCGGCGATTCGGCGCTGGTAAGACCGGATGAGCATGTCCTGCGCGGACAGGTCTCCAGAAGCGGCGGCCATCAGCAAGGCATCGGGTTCTGTGATCATTTTGGACCTTGTGAGAATTCATCGCTGCAGTCACTTTCCGGATGCCACCACATGACCGTCTCCAAAAAGCACGTTCGACAGTCCTCCGTGGATGTTCGAGTAATCAAAGGCAATTGCCAAACGGGAAAATGTCAGGCCCTCCGGCATATTTCCCCAAGTGATTTTCATCCCTTGGAGATTTTGCCCATTGGCCATCGGGCACCACTCGTAGCTACTGCCCTCGCATGAGTGGAAATTTGGCCCAATAATGTCTTGGTGGCATTCCAGGACCTTGTTGTTGACCCCATAGGGTCCGAGCACATCCGCAATGGGCTGAACGCCCTCAGAGGGGGGATAAACGGGGTTGGATGGCCACGGCTCGATCACCGGAAGAGTCTGATTGTTTTCGCCAGCATACAACAAACCGGCCACGCCGATTTGGCGAAGGTTGTTTACACAGATGGCGGAATGGCCTCGTGAGATTACGCTGCCAAGTGTTGGAACAATTAGACCCATCAAACAGGAAACAATGGAGAGTGAGACAATCAGTTCAATGAGTGTAAACGCATGCCAGCGGGAGGGGTGATTCATTGGGCACCTCCTCGAACGATGGAATTCACAATGGCTTGGTCGAACCCCCTGCGCACCTCCGGGGAAGGAATGCGCCCGGTCTCCGGCCCCTCGCCCACAATGCCATCACCTCCGCTCATTCCGAGGCCACCAGCCCGTGCGCCGCCCTCCGGCCTCTCTCCGCCGGGGGGGGCTCCAGGCCGGGAATCTGAGGAGGCGGGTTTTCGCTAATGTAAGCTTGGATGGCCTTGGGTCGCTCCTTCGCGGGAAGAGCCTGCAAGGAATCAAAAAATTCCCTGTCCTTGGCGAGTCGTGCCTCGACCTCTGCCCGTTCGCTGTCATTCAATTTCTCAAGTGCGGCTTGCACTTTTGCCTGAAACTCCGGGGCGCCCCCCCCGTCAAAAAATCCCGGAGGGTGTTTATCCACCAAATAATCCGAAGACTGACCGGTCGTTTTCGAGCCCAGTCGAAAAACAACATTGGCTACGGCAAGGGAAAGTAGAAACAATCCCAGGACAAGGGTTCTATTGCGGCGGATTGGTTTCATGGATAGTCGATGGTTGGTTTGAGGTTGTTTTTTAACGGCACTTCGTTCCTGGCCGAGTGCACTGCTTTTGAAAGGCATGACGCAGCCGCGCGGAAAAAGTTGCGGAATGTTTTTTGGTGCGTGTGTGATTTGGCGAGTTTCCGATCTGTGGAAATTGGAATTCCTCACCCAAGCCCTCAAAGGCTTGCAAAGTCGCGCACTCCGTTCCAATACCGCCGCCGTGGGTCGGATCGTGTAAGAACCAACGGGTGCAGGGACGCAACTTCATCTTGAGCAGCGGATGCGCCCTGGGAGGAAACACAAAACCGGAGAACGTGCGCGCCATAGTCAATGCCGCAAGGTGATGCGGGGGAGCTGGTTTATGCCCGGGGTTGGATGAACGCTCTCCTGCTGCCAGTTTGTGCACGCGCGCGAATGTTTCCAGTGGGATTCTAGTCCGCATGAAAATAATCCTGGGAAAATGCATCCTGATTATAGGGCGGAGGGTACCATTCGACGTGCCCGTCGGCCAGCAGGAAGTAAAACCCAATTTTCCTAAGATCCTTGGCGGGATCGGGGTCATTTGCCGGCTCCCCTGTCACGCTGACGCCGACGGAGCCAAGGATGTTTCGCGTATGGAAAGCTTCGAAGAGAATGCAGAATTTGGAGGGTCGTTTGATGGTGCTGAGATTGATGCCGACATCCGCAGGTTGCGTCGCCCCGAAGTTGCCCCACGCGCCTCCGGGCCCCATCATCCCCCACAGGTTGACGACTGTCGGCGTCAGAGCAAAAGAGCGGGGCTGTCCGGATTCCCGAATGATCTTGCTGTCTCGACGGACGTGCATCGTGTCGGCAAAGTTTTCCAAATACGGCATGAGACAGACGTCCCACGTTGCATCGGGATACAAGGCCGCGCCAGGATCGTTCTTATTCCAGACATCCGGATACTTGTTGTTGTTGTCAGCCGCATACATCTGGAGCGCGGCATGGATCGATCTCATTTTTGAGATGGAATCCAGTTTTCCCGCCTTGTCGATGATCGGACGGATTGCCGGAAAAAGGAGTGCGGCCAGCACGGCAATGATCGCAATGGTCACGAGGATCTCAATCAGTGTGAAACCAGACCGGAAACGCACAACGCGGAGAAGATGCTTATTTTCGTTCATGGACGGGGTTCATCGGGACGAGGATCACTAGCTCATGCATTCAAACCACGCTCGCGCTCTTTGATCTTGAGTGCGGGAGCGGTTGCGAGCCGGTAGCGGCTGCTCCACGCAAGGACGCTGCAGGTGAGTTCGAGAACCAGCTCGCCGGCCAGATTCTCCGGGAGAGTTTTCCTAGCCACTGGGCCGGGCACATCGGTATCCGCCCCGCATTCCGGGAATTCCCATGCTGCAATCTTTTCCCGCCAGGGACCCGAGGACAGCCAGGCTTCCACCGTGCCTGCCCCACGCAGCGTGGGCGCGTCGTGAAGGAGAAAGATCTCCGCCGAGAAGAGTTCGCCGGGACGCCACTGGAATTCGGGGATGCGGGCGCTGGCGAGGGTTGGGCGCAGCGCGGCCCGAACGGCTTCGAAGGCGGGCTTGGGGCGCGCAGGATAGGCAAGGAGCGACCCGTTGGCAACGTTGGGCCAGGGTTCGTTCAGGCACCAGGACAAAGCCCAACCGCAGCGCGGGCGCTGGCGGCGTGCCTCCTCGAAGGTCATCTGCAAGCCGGTCGATTGCAGCCATTGGCCGAAATCGACCGCCTTTTCGAGCGAATCCATTGACCCCCAGTAATGCTCAATAGTTGAAAGGCAGAAGTGCGATGTGGGTTCGACATCCCACGCGTCAGATCCTCCATGCATTTTCCATGCGCCATCCGTTCGCGGAGGCCAGGGCTCCTCCGCAGGCAGGAATTCCCGAATCGTGGAAACATCCGGCGGGCCGGGCACGCCGAACTCTGTCAGGCCGGACATCTGCGAGCGGGCTGCGATTGTAAAACATTCCTCCCCGTTGGAAGGATTGCGGAAGAGGTAGTATCCGTGTCCGAGACCTTCGACCGGCAGGGTTGGCAGAAACGGCGTGTCGGGATCCTCTTGAAACGTCAGCGAATTCAACAGCCGCAGGGCATGGCTCTGGTCGGTCATGCCACTCCAGGAGTTGAACAGCTCGTTGCCGCCGCTCCACACGACCAGGCAGGGGTGCGGAGCGATACGGGCCAGCATCGCGCGGGCCTCCCGCTCGAGGTCGCGGAGGTAGTCGGGGGCATCCGGATAAAGGTTGCAGGCGAGCGGGAATTCCTGCAGCACCATGATTCCAAATTCATCGCACGCTTCAAAAAAGGCCTCCGGCTGTGCAGGTCCACCACCCCAGACCCGCAGCATGTTCATGTTCGCCTCAGCCGCGAGGCGGACGGTTTCGCGAAGCCGTTCATCCGTGACCACACCTGGAAAGATGTCGAACGGGGCAACATTTGCCCCCTTCGCGAAGATGGTTCGCCCATTGATGACAAGTGTCACCGGAGGTTTGCTGCGGGACTTGGGAAACCCCTCCGGTTCGTCCCACTGCCCCGGTGCCATTTCCAGGCGAACCCGTCGAAAGCCCACGCTGCGCGACCATTCCTGCCCGCCAGCGCTGCGGACGTGCAGGCGGTAAACGTTCTGTCCGCCGTGACCGCGCGGCCACCAGAGTTGCGGGGATTCGAGAGTTTCCTTAATCGTGCCGTCCGCTTTGCCACTCCATGCCAAGTCACCGCAGGGGCTCCTCAACTCCGCCGCGCAGTCCCCGATGCCGTGTGGCAGATCAATCGTGAACCGGGCGGTCCGGAGATCCTCGCTGAGACGGCAATACCAGCGCGTCGCCGACAGGGAGGGTTCGGTGCCCATCTCCAAACGCACCGGCCGCCAGAGCCCGAGGGGGATAAAGTCCGGATGAAAATCCCATCCGTAACTGACTGCGGGCTTTGTGGTGTGCGCCGCGCGAAAACGTCCTTTTGCACCCGGGACTTTCAATGCCGGATGAATCCGCACTTCGAGCAGGCTTCCTTCACGGGCCTCGGGAAGCGGAATCTCGTGAGAAACCTGCAGGCCGCGGCACTCGGCGACAAAGCGTCCATCGAGACGGACTGTCGCCGCATGATCGACGCCTCCGAGCACCAGGCGCGGAATGATGCCCGATGGAAGCGCAGGCACCCGGCAGCGATAAGCCCACCAGCGATCCTCGAGGCCCGCATAGCGGAGCGGTTCGGTGCCGAAATGGTGCGAGGGCCATCCCTGCGCCCGAGCCCAGTCGATCTGGACCGCGCCCGGAATCTCAGCAGAAACCAACTTTTCCGGCTCGTCGTCAGGCCCGGAACACGGCCCGACCTGCCAGTCCAGAGCGCTCATTTCTGCGCCCTTTTGAACGTCCACACGGCAAAGCTCACCGGCGGACATGGTGCAATCGGGAGGACCATCTTCCCATCCACGCTGGTGCATTTGATTTCCCCCGTGGGCAGCAGGCTCGGCTCGCTTATGGAATCATCCGGAAAGCCCTTGTAATTTCCCTCCTCGTCTCCACTGTTGGGCTTTTTCCCGATGAACGGGGCCACGCGGGTCTGATCGAACAAATAGGTCGTCGCCGTCCAATCCCCGTCCTTGAGCCCGGAGACCTCTATTTCCGCCGCCTGCGGATAGAATGTTTTGTTGACGACAATAACTCTTAGGTCGTCGGCGCTGCCGGTCGCGAAGGCCTCCAAAATCGGGGTTCCGTCGTCAGCGGCTTTTGCCGAGATCATTTGACGCCCGGACCGGAGCCCTCCCTGGTCGCCCAGCAGCTTCATCGCAAACCAGACCGGGTAGCGATACGCCTTGTCCGGCGGAACGCAATCCTCGACACCATAATAAAAGCGGCCGTTGTATTTCGCGACATCCGCGCCGGTGCCGCTGGCGGCGACATGGCCGAGCAGGGATGCCCACCAGACCCCGCCGAAATAGTTTGTGTTGTGGTAGACGTCCGCTTCGGGATTGTATTTCGGCCAGTCCGCGTTCACCGGATTCCTTTTGTAATAGGATGTGGAATTGATGTCCGCCTCGGTGTAGCCGATTTCAAACTTCTTTCCGGTCGGATTCACCGACTTGTCCTTCAACAAGGCGGCCAGCGACTTGACCCAGGTGCCATAGGCGGGAGTCTCGTTCATGAGGTAGTTCAGGAGATTCTTGTCGCCCATCGTCAGGATGGTGGTGCCGTCGATCAACCCCGGCTTTTGGTCCCAGAATCCGTGGTCGTTGTTGGCATACCAATGGATGCTGATCCCATCCAGAAGATCGGGGCCATACTTGGCCAGGTAGGGCTTGACAAAAACCTCCTCGATGGAGAGACCGGGCCAGGTGGCCGGACCGATGATCCGCGCGGTCGGATCGGATTCCTTGATGCCTTTTGCCACCGCGTAATGCAGGTCCACGATTTTATTTCCGTCCATCTCGTAGATGGTTTCCCAACGCAGACCCTTGAGGCCATTGGAGACCAGATGGGCGGAAAAATCCCTGGCGATCTGCGTCACCACCGGCAGTTGATCCCCGTAGCCTTTTTCTGCCTTTGTGCTATCGAGGTTGTAGTTCATCCAACTTCCCCGTCCCTCGTCCCCGTGAATCCACTTCGGCAGGTGGAATCCCTTGAACCCATGCCAGCAGAAAACCAGCAGCGGGGTCATCCCGTCGGCTTGGATTTTTTTGATGCGCGCGATGATATCCAGCCCCTGGTCCCGCTCCATCACAGCGTCCCATCGATACTCGCCGGGCTTGTCCCCGCAGAGTTCGTCCAGAAAAATGGGTAGTCGGAAATACTTCACCCCGAGGTCGGAGAACCCCTTCGTCATCGCAGGAATCGTCAGGTCGCCAAATCCGTCATACCCGACATTGTAAAGATTCCCGATCGGGCCGATTGGCTTTTCCGCATCCACCAACACCTTGGTAACCGCAGGGTCGCGGGCAGAAAGCGGGGCTCCTTGAACTCCCAGTATCAGTGCGCCGAGCAGGAACCACGCAAACGGTTTTTGTGCGATATTAGTCATGATGTCCAAGTCTCGGGTTCATGGGCAGCCTCGGCGAGTGCCTGCACATTTTCTGGCGGAACATTCGGCAGAATCGCCTCGTGGCTCGGGCTGATGATGAGATTCGGCCCGAGCAGCTTTCGCACTCGGCGCACGTCGGCCCGGATCTGGTCCGGCGTGCCGTTCGTCATCAGTTCCTGCGCGTCGATGCCGCCCAGGAATGCGATGCGCCCTTTGAAGTCTTCGGCCAGACGTTCGGCCTCCATGTCCTTCGCGAGCGCCTGGAGCGGATGCAGGCAGTTCACTCCCGCATCGATGAATTGGGGAATCAGCCGGTGGACCGATCCGCACGAATGCACCACCACCTGATAGCCGTGCCGCCGTCCCTGCTCGGCAAACCGGCGGAACCACGGAAAGACAAAGGCATCCAGATCATGCGGACCGCACAGCAGTCCCGCCTGGGATCCGAAGTCGTTCCCGTAAAAGAACCCGTCCACAAGGTCGCCCGCCGCCGCGAAGAACCTCTCGTTTGCCTGATAGTAAAATTCACAGACCCGGTCCGTGGCCGCATGCACGATCTCCGGGTCCGTGTGCATTTTGATGAAATATTCCTCCATTCCGAACAGGTCGGCCACGTTGTGGTAGAAGCACGTCCAAAACCCGCTCAGGCGATAGACGTCGCCCGCGTCGCGCAGGTCGCGCAGGCAGGAGTCAAAATTCAGGTAGTCCGGATCCGGCCAGGCATATTGCGCGACTTCCTCCACGCTGGTGCATTCCGCCAGCGGACCGACACTTCCATGCTTTTCCCGATCCAGCCCGGCGTCAAAAAGCGCCCGGCCCGAGGGATCGCGGTATCCATCCGCATAGAACTGGGGGCAGATCCACCGCACGTCGTCGCCGAGTTTGCGCCGCAGTTCCTCCTCCGTCGTTGTGCCGAAGTGCCGGTGCAGGATCGGCCATGTATCGACATGCGGGTTCCCGAGCCAAAACCCGCACCGCTCGACCGGTTCTCCCGCAATCAGGCGCTTGATCAGGTCGCGTCGGCTCATGGTTTGGTGACGGTGATGGTCAGCGGATTGTTCTCCACTTCCGGATTGTTCGTCTGGCTGCCGCTGTGGTCCTGTAGATACATGCGCTGGCCCGCATTTTGATACGGCAGCACAAAGGCGATCGCATCACCGGCCTTCAGGCTGATATCGTTCAGTTCCGGAAAGGAACTCAATTCGCGCCCGAGCGACCAGCGGGGGCCGGTGGCGGTGACCAGCGGGGTGAACTTGTCGTTTTCTACTTTTCCGACAATCAACTGCGTGTCCGCCTGGTCGTCCTCGGTCACAGGTCCGATCCACAGCCTTCCGCTGATCGTGTATTTCCCTGCGACCGGAGCGATAAAGAGAAGCGCCGCCGAGTGGCCGCTGCTCGGGGCGCTCAGAAGAACCGCCGAGTCAACTTCCGCAGACCAGACGTCCCATGTCGGGGCATCGGAATGAAAGTAGGTGCCGCTCTTGATCAAGGTGGTCCATTTTGCCGCGTCATTTTGGCCTGACGCCAAATCCTGGAACTTCCACACCGCACCGTTCTTGTCGTTGAAGAACGCCTGCGCCCCGTCCGAAGTCACGGTATATGGGGACCCATCGGCATTCCAACTCCAGGTCAGCACCTCCTCCTTGGCGGAACAGATGAGTGCAACCGTCAATATTGCTAATGTGATAATCGTGGTTTTTTTCATAAATAGGAGTTCATCAAAACACAGAGGGGAAGGAACGCAGACTAACAGAATCTACACGGATGGAAGAACGCGCTCATTCCACACGACGCCTCCGCCAATCGAAGATCCGCCCTGCGCTCCCATCCTTCACCGACGATCATGAAACAGACTTAATAAAGACCGGTAACAATCGGTGTCGGCCGTGCAAAATCGCCAACTGTCTATCAACTGACCGAACAACGTCTCCGGAGTCTGAGCCCGATGACACCCGCCAAGCCAATAGTGAGATAATGCCAGACACTCGGTTCGGGAACCACATCCAGCGTAAGATACGACAGCGCACCGCGTCCGGCGGTCCCTCCAATAAACCCGGCAAGATCCACCACATCACCCGCCTGCGCGGTCACATCAAAGAAGGCCAGACTTGCAGCGCTGCGGGAAATGCTCTGTGACGTATAGGACACCCCATTCCAGATGCCGATTTGATCCATCGCGTTTGTCGAATCCAGGGTGTTCGCCAAAAGACCCAGACGGTAGCTGCCGGCGGTTTCAAACCTGAGATTGACAAAATTGACACCGACGTTGGTGAGTGTGTTCGACGCAGTCGTCAAAACGCCCACGCGCTCGTTGGCTAGCGAGTTCAGCGGGTTGTTGATCACCGGATAGTCGGACGGGTTGTTCGAGAAATTTGATGAGTCAAATGCGCCGCCAAAATTGAAAACATATTTGTCTCCCGCCCCAGCCTCTGTCCCGTAGACATATGTCAATCCCGCGCCTGTAGTCCGGATCCACGACGGCATTGTCCATTGGATGTTCTTCGCCGGGTCGAGGTCGGGCAATGCGTCGTAACCCTGGGCCAAGGCGATATTGGAGCCGCCGGATGTGTCCGTCTTGGTGCCAAAGACAAGGTAGCCGGCATTCCCGTAGGTATTGGTGCCGCCGACATCGTAGGTCTTGGCAACGGTGTTGTCGCGCCACGCCTGCGCCTCGTCGAGACCGACGGTGCCGACATAGGAAACCACGGCAGCGGAGAAGCCGGTGGTGACGCTCGCGAGCGTCAAAACAACAAGGGATTTCAGGAGGGATGTTTTCATGGGTTTTTGAATGTGCTATAACGATTAAACACAATTAAAGTTTTCTGCAAGAAATATTTTTTACAATTTCTGCGCCCCGAATTCCTGGGCATCAGCCGACCGTCATTTTGTCCGCGGGTGGCAGACCGACTCTCTGAGGACCAGGTCGACGGGCAACACCTCATGGCGGCAGGGGGTTCCCGGGTTGAGGAGGCGGTGGAGGAGGAGTTCGGCGGAGCGGCGGCCCATGTGTTCCTTGGGGACAGAGACGGTGGTGAGCGGCGGGGCGCACATCCGGGCCTGCTCGACATCGTCGAAGCCGACGACGCTCACCTGTTCGGGAACCGAGATCCCGCCTTCGCGCAGGTGCTGGACGGTGATGATCGCAGCGAGGTCGTTGCAACAGAACACGGCATCGCATTTCTGATGCCTGACGAGGGAGATCAGGCCGGTGGGTATCGCCGAAGGCTCCATCTCCACGCAGAGGGATTTCGAGGTCTTGACGCCATGCTCGCGGTGCGCTGCCAGATACCCCGCATAGCGGTCTTCATATTGCGGGATCTGACCCGGTGCCCGCACGTAAAGGATCCGCTTTCTCCCGCTCTGGAGCAGGTAGCTTACGGCCTTCGCCGCGCCGCCGACATTGTCCGCGATGACCGAATCAAAACCGTGCCCGGTATCCTTGCTGTCGATCAGCACGGCGGGAATCTCCCTCCCCTGAAATTTTTTCAGGTAGTCCTGCTGAAACGGCCCCATGAGGGCCACGCCGTCCACCGTGCCATCGAGCACGAATGCGGGGAGTGTGCCGCCCCCGCCCGCGATCTCGCTGTGCCGGGCGACGAGAAGGTAGTATCCGTGGGCGTCAAGAGCCTTCGCGAACGACTCGAGAACGACCGAAAAGAACATGTTCGAGAAAAGCTGGTGGACGTCCGAGAAGTAGATGATCCCGATGATGTTCGTGCGCTTCGTGACCAGGGACCTGGCGGAGGCATTCGGAACGTAGCCGAGCCTGGCGGCGATTTCCTTGATCTTTTTCCTGGTTCCCGGCGACACGCGCCCCCGGTTGTTCAGCGCCATGGACACAAGCGGAATCGAGCAGCCGGCTTCCTTGGCGATCCGGCTCAGTCCTTTGCTTGTCATGGAAAAAGACTTTGGCAGGGTCTCCGGTTTGTCAACGACGGATGCAAACTTCGAGGAACCCGGTTCGGGCTTTTCGTTCATTGGGCGGTTTAATTGAAATCCGTGCGGCTCACGATTTTCGTTTGAGTTTCACTGTTCGGACCAGCCGGGGGATATGTTCAATGGCTTTTCCAGAATCAGGCGTGAAAATCTGCAACGAAAGGATCTCGTTTGGTTTCAGAAGCAGTTTGACGGAATTTTTGTGCGCGAATATTTCCCGGAGAAACTCACCGGCGACGTTGGTAGCCATAACGCGCGGGGCACCAGAGCCGGAAAATGTCAAACGAATGTGCCCGGCCGCACCTCCGATTTCCCTCACATGCGCGCCGAAGCCTCCTTCCGTCGGGTGGAGCGATGCGATGACGTTGTCCGTGGCATCGATCCGCAGTGGACCATTGTTGCTCTTCCCTGCGGCAGCGCTGTCTCCCGCCGACAGCACTCCTCTCAACGGAGAATTGCACTCCAGCGCTCTCCGCAGGGACCAGGCCGGATCATAGGCATGAGAATAGTCCAGCAGGGATGCGGAGAAAGTGAATTCTCCGCCCTGTGCCGGGGCGAAATTCGTCGGCCAGAGGTTGTTTAATACATAGACAAAAAGCTCCCGGGGATTCCGGCCCGTGCCCCGGACCGATGGCCGGCGGATATCTCCGAGCTGGATCTGCGGGGTGTCGGGCAGCGCCACCATCACCCCGCCCGAGGGTCCAACAACATCCAGATGCTCGCTCAAAACAAACCAGTCGGATGAGGATCCGGGAATCTGATTTTCGCCGGGGATCATCGGCCCGCCATTGGTTCCAATGATGCACCTGGGATTTGGAACCGCTATCGGCAGGGCCATGAAAACCGCTTCGGGATCATTTGTGGGCAGCTTCTGCAAGGTCGTCCTCACGTCGATTCGAGACATCGTGTGGTGCAGCACGACCTCCCGGCGGATGGTCATCGGCCCACATTTCGCGCAGGTCACCATCCGGTTGAAAAGCGGGCCTTCCTCAAGTATTTCAATGCGCCCGCCCTCTTCCCGTGAGAGGCCGGTGATTTCCTGCCGGATGAAGAATTCGTGCCTGCGGGCAAACGTTTGATGGACCAGGCTTCCAAGAAGAAACGGCCCGGAGTCGTCGGCAAGAACCGCTCCGGTGTCGCGCTTCCTCCAGCGGCGAATCCCTCCGGTCGACGGGCAGCACTCCACAATCGATCGCCGGTTCGAAAGCACTCCGCTGTGGACATCGCGCCCCTGTAACGGAACCTCCCGATCCGGCTCGCCGGCATCAAGAGCCTCCACGGAAATGTCGCACTGCCCGAATGCGGGAACATCCTCCACAAAGATCTGGACGGTTGAAACCCCGCTTCTTGTGATCTGCTGCGAGGGAATCACCCGATGGGTTTGCCTGTCTGAAAATCTCCAGCTCTTCGCACCGGGGGTCAAAAGCTCCAACTCGTCGCGAGGAATCTCAACCAACCCGTCACGCTTCCAGGAAAGAGCGTTCTGCACGGTCAGCGAAGGCCCTTCGCATGGTTTGCCGGCCATTGCCCAGATCGCGCTTGCGGCGTTCTCGGCCTGGGCGGAAAGGAGGGATCCTTGAAAAAAGAAACTCTTTTTAAAATCTGTCTGAAGCTTGCCGGAATTGGGGCCGGTCTCCGCATCATCCGATGGAGCCGCCGCCCCCCACGTATGCTCATCGCATAGCAGGAGATTCTGCCAGGTATCGTCAAGCAGGCGCATCAGGCTTGGGGTTGCCCCCGAGGCCAACGCCAGCGCTGTCTGGGAAAACTGTACCATCTCCTGCGAGCGGCGGTGCATGGCGAACTCCCTCGCCATCGAGCCGATCCCCTCATTCCACCAGTCCGGCCAGAATGCCCGGATTTTCTTCAAGCGCCCGCTGGTCTCCTTTTCCAAGGCGGCAAAGAACTGGTGGAACGTGGACATCCTGATCTCGGGGGCGAGATAGCGCTCATTCCAAGCCTGCACGATTTTCGCGATCGCAAGATTCGGACGGCCGTTGTCGGAGTAGCTCCCCTGAATCCGCAGGCCCAAAGTCCGCCACGGGAACCCTGAGCTTTCGAGTTCGGACAGGCGGGGAGCGATTCGATCCTCGACGGCTTCGAGGCCGTCCAGAAACCCCAGAATGTTCCCCTCCTGGTAGACATGGTCATACAAATCGGTAAACCAGGTCATGAGTTCCCCGCCGCAAGGCCCCTGCCAAATGAATGGGCGCGGCAGGGATTTCCGTGCGGTTTCATGAAAGGGTGCGCGGTAATTGTTGGGCGCCATGGCGAGGTGCCGCACGCCGATGTCGTTAAGTATCCGGGGCAGCAGTGCGGAGGCTCCGGGCACGTCCGACTGCACAGCCGTGCGAATGGAAAATCCCATCTCGCGAAGTCGCTTCACGGGATACAGGGAGCGCAGGAGTTCCTCCACGCTGCATCCCTCGCTCTGCAAGGTGAACGGCATGGCCGCCACCTCCAGCAATCCGTCCAGGTCCGCCTGCAACAGACGCTGGCGGCAGCTGTCGGGACGGCTCTCCAAATATTTCATCAGGGGAAAAGTGCATTCCACGTTCCAGCGGAACCTTCCCTTGTCCGGCTGATCTTTGAGGCGTGCGATATAGTCCAACGCCGCATCGATGTTAGCCATTTGCAACCTGAGAATCTCCGGCTGCAGGCTCGTATAGCCGAAATCGAAATGGGAATGGTGGAGGAGGTGGATTTGCCAACGCCGGCACGGGGCGATTTGGGCTTTCGACCGCGCAAGAACCCTTCCGGCGTATTTTAATTCCACGTTCACTACGTCCGCTCTCTCCGGCTCAGGCAACCAGATTGTCGTCCGGGTATGCCCCGAGGTCCCCTCGATGGCAATATGCAGAGGCTGTTTTTTACCAGTCGCCGCGGTGATTTCCGCTGCCTCGATGCTTCGGGGCAGATCGCATCCCACTTCCACCTGCCGGCAGACCTGCTTCCCGACGCGCTTCAAGACAGGATGCAGTTTTATGGAAAGAGCAGGAGCCATGGAGGAATGGGGTGTTGAATTGCTCGCAATTACAAGAGGGTGAACGCCTGGTCAGGGTGCGGCTTCCAGCTTGACGTTGTCGATACTCAGGGAGGTCGTGCCGACGCCCCCCAACATCGGGGCAAAAATCACATAGGCATACGCCGTGCCTGGTTCGGGCTTCCATGTGACACTGAATGTCTCATAAGCGTCGCCGGTCACAGAGTGGAAATACGTCGCCTGCCCGAGGAGATTGTTCTGCGCATCAAACTGGGCGATCTGGACTCCCAGGTTTTTGTCAGTGTCCCCGGAGACGTAGGCGGCGTCGAAGGAAAACTGGTAGGACAGAGCGGGATCCACGGGAAACCTGGTCTCATAATTGTTGATCCCATAGTTCCAGGAGGAAGTCTGATTCGTGCAATCAAGGCGCATCGCGTGTGCTCCATCGGATGCCTTCCCGACAATCGTCGCGCTGAACTGCGCGCCGTTCTCAGCGTCCGTATTGAAGAACTGCCAGCTCGTGAATGTTTTGGAATCGATGCCTGTAAACGGCGGCGAGGCGACCGTCTCGCCGTCAGCCTGGGTCTCGAAGCTTCCATTGGCAATGAGGTCTGCACGCGCGAGCGGGACGAGGACGATTAGGCACAGGACGGCGGCGGATAGTTTTTTCATAGGTGGCTTGGGGATTTAAGGGAGGGTGAGCTTTCAGGGATGCTCCAGTTCGATGCGGAAACGGAACCGGGAGTCTTCTTCATACCACATGGGGAAATTTGTGCCCCAAACATTGTTATGAAGGTTGAAGTGCACTCCCCGTTTCAATGACGGGAGCCGGTTGTTGAAGTCGAGAAGCGATCGCTCCCCGGGCGCCACGAGCGGGGCATCCAGCGATTCGATGCCAAGGAAATCATCGGCTTGTTCATAGCGGATCTCCTCGACTGCATGCAGTTTCAGGTTGCCGTTTCTCATGACGTCCAGCGGAGAAATCCACGAGCCCGTTTTCTTGAGCAACCAGCCCGAAGCATGGCTGATCCGGGGACAAAAGGACATCCACGAAGCCTCCGGGAGCCGACAGGCCGGCTTCCCGAACCATTGAAGCACAATGTCGATGACAGCCGGCTTCGATTGGACATGGACTTCCATCGTCAGTTCCGCAGGAGCACCAAATTCCTTTACGATGGATCCCGGCATGTGCATCCGCAGAATGAATCGCATCTCTCCCGATTTTCCCGCCCGGTGCCAGATGGAATCCAGAACCGGTCTGGCGGTCTGGTGTTTCAGATCAAGCTCCTCGATGCCTGGTTTCGTGAAAGAGGGAGGTGCCCAGTGGAGAACATCCGGCCATCCGTGCAGATACTGTGAGGCAAACCGCTTGTAGTCGGCGGCGCAAAATGCCTCGTAGGTGTATAGGGCGAACGGCTGCTTTTCTGTCGCCCAGGTCCGTCCGCGAATCTCGTCACGGAAATGACAGATTGCTCCCGTCCTGGCGTCAAATCCGATGGACAGCCCGTGAGTCTGGAACTCCCTTTCTGAAACCAGCTCAAACCCTTCGGTCTCCGGGCGGGCGGGGTGCAGAGCGCGGACCGCCGAGACGGCTTTGCTGTGGAGCGGGCTCCCTTTGAGTTGATCGACAGCCTGCCGAACATAGTCGCGCTGTTCCTGCCAGGACGCCTCAAACCGCCGGCATTCCTTTGTCCGGCGCAGACGTTTGAAATCCCCCGCAGCGTAGCGCGTGTAATCGGTCAAATGGGTTTTTTCGTCCATCCCCCAGGTGTGCTCCGGGATCATCATCAGGGTGCGGCGAAAGGCATCCAGCTTTTTGAGCGCCCGCGGATTGTGCGGGAGACGCTGCCATCGGGAACTCAGACGCTGCAATTCCCGGAAGCCCGCGATCTTTCCGGGATCGGATCCCACGCCATGAATCCATGTGTCCCCCATTTCTTCTGTCACGACCGGCAGCGATTTCCTGATGCGGTTCAACTCAACGGCAAAATCGTCGAGCCTTCCGGCGGCGACCTCTGCTCCGGGAAATGCCCGCCTGTATTTGCTCAACGTGTCGTGGATGGCATCGAAGGTGGGAGGCCCCAGATTGTCCCCGGTGTGCGCGAGGGCAAGGCCGCAGGACAGGCCGGGAAGAAATATGTCTCCACCGTAATCCCCGTGATCGTAAATGACACTCAACTCCGAATTGTCGGTATGCCTCCAGACAAACACCTGCGGAACGTCCGGAGACACGCAGGCGGGATTGACCCCGATGTGCAGCAATTGAATGCCCGCGTCCGCAAGATGCGGAACAATGGCCCGCGTATGTCCGGGGACATCGGTCATCTTCGCCGCGATCGTCTTCTTTCCGAAACGCCGGTCGAGCTTTTCGCTGAGGGTGACTCCAAACCGGAACAGGGAGGCATCCATGAGCTCACTATGCGTGGTGAACGGCAGGCCGTGCCATGCGATATGCCCCGATGAGATGACAGATTCCAACTCCCTCAACCGCTCCCCCTTGAATTCTTCCAGCGCTTCATAAATCAGCCACGAACCAGTGGTCCACACGAACGACATTTCCTGGTGTCCCTTTTGCATCTTCCCGGACCTCACAGCTTCGGACGGATACTCCTTCACATAACGTTTGATGAGCTGTGACAGCGCTACCGCCCTGGGCAGGTAGTCTTCCATATAACGCCGCTTCACATCACCGGCGAAATCCGTAAACCCGATGTCGAGGTGGGTCTTAAAAACAACCGCGATTTTTTTGATCGTGTCCGGCGGCGGCATTTTTTGTTGCATAAATTGTGCAAGCCAACTCGGCTATTCCCTGACGACGGCGACAAGATTCTTGCCGGGCTCCGCCTTAAACGAGGCGGTTGATCCGGCGACTTTTGCTTCCAATGGCAGAAGCAGATCTCCGGTGCCGGTGGTGGTCATCAATTTATAATGGGCATCCCCGCCCCAACCGGTCAGCGCATTCATATCCAGACTGTATTCGCGCCCCGGTTGCAGGATGAGATTCCACCGTTTGTCATCCACCTTGAACGCGGCCATGCGTCCGCTCAGATTGACCGGACCAACCTGCCTTTGGCTGGCCGTCTCGACCACCAGGTATCCGCTTTTCCGGATCAAGGTGACCGGTTCGTTGTCTTTCCAAAGACGGGATTGTTCAATGTCCTTGCTCTTCACGTAAAATCCGCGTGGAGCCAGCATCACCTCATGCCCGCCAGCGTCGTAAGGCTGCGGGGTTTCCGCGAAGTTCACGACGACCTCCGCGCCGGAACTGAATTTGGTGCGCTGCAAGGTCCTGTCCCCGGTCAAAAACTCATGGCTTAACATCTCATCGAATGCGACGACCTCGTTGAAAAGACAGGTGTCCTGGAATGTTTTGAGAAACCGGCCCCGGTTGCGGTCCCATCCAAAGTCATTTTCATTGAACCAGAGCAGCGGCAGTGTTCCATACAGAAGGTTGAACAGATCCTTCCTGTCGCTCATGTCCGGGGCAACCGGATAGAGAAATCCCGCCGTGTCGCCCCACCACCATGTATTAGCCACGGAGTCGTGATAGATCAGCTCCCACAGCGGAATACGAACTTCATATCCCATGGAGTAATACCGGTATGTCCCGTCGATCTCTTCCTTTTTTGGAAATTTCAAATACTTGGTGGAAGGGAACAGGAGCGGGCAGTAACTCATCCCCCCCTCAAACAGATCAACGATGTCGCAGGCCCAGTCATTGCCGAACTCCGCACGAACCACCAGTCCCAGATCATTGAAGTATTTATAAAGCTCGCGACGGTTCTCCATGTCGCCCCTTCTGCCGAAAGTATGTTTCGGATGATAGTCCTCGAACAGGTCTATCGCCGCAGAAACATCTATGAATCTGGTCGTATGGGCGAATTTTTCAAGGTCAGCTGGGGTGTAGCTTTTGGCCGCATCCAAAGCCAGGGCTGAGGAGCGGGAATAATATTGCACCCCGTCTTCTGCAAGCCAGGCCTTCAGCGGTCCGCTGCCGGGCTTGTTGCGGGTCGCCGATTCCTCAATGTTGTCCTTTTGTCTTCCGCGCGGGCCTTCAATGATATCCGTGTAGCTGTCGTAGCAGCCGACCAGCCATCCCGCATCGGTCATCCGGATGAAATCCTCCTTCTTGAGATCAGGAGTCTCTGGTGAGACGCCGCTCAGGATCGCCCGCCTGATCCCATGGTTGTATGCCTCCTTAAAAAAAGCATAATGTTTTTGCCAGCCCCAGATTACAGGCGCCCCCTTGATCCAGTTCACGCGGGGGCGGGCTTCGGCTTTCTGCTTCAGGCTTTTGAAGCGGCCGTTCTCCACAACGTATTGCCTGTATGCCTTTGCCATCGCCAGATATCCGCCGGAGGGATAAAAGCGATACGACACCTTCCGCGGGTAATTGAACGCATTTTGCGAAGGCTCCCATTTGACATGCGGCCAAAGGCGCCCGCCATCATCCTCGCGCAGGGCGATGCCGGCATCCCACGGTGTTTCAAACAATGTCATCATCCCCTGCCCGTCCCGGAGGATCGTTCCGATCCAGGGCATGCTGAGTCCGCCGAATGCGGAAAAGACCCCAAGCGTCTTATCGCTGTAAAGCTTGTCGGTCTGATCAAGCAGCACTCCCCCGGAGCGGTCGCAAAAAATCAGCTCCGCCGGCTTGGGATCTTTCGTGACAAGTGCCGGCGGGTATTCATTCAACACGCCAGGCCAGACATCCTTCTCCGATGGGAGCAACTCAAAATCCAGAATGGCACCGGGGCCAAGCCTTACGGAGCAAGCAAACTCCACGCCGGTCGGCTTGTCCCTCAACTTGAGAGCAAGGGTGTTCGGGCTCTCCTGTGCCCAGGAAACCAGATCCGCTCCCGCTTTGGGCGCGACGCTTTTCCAGACCCGATTGGTTCGCTTGTCGGTCACGACGAACGTGTGCTTCCCGGCGTCAAAGGCACAGGACAGCGACTCGTTCTGCAACACGGCAATGTTTTTGGCACCGTTTTCAACGCCGGCATTTCCATAAGCTCCCTGCAGGGCGATCAGAAGGATTGGCAGGATTTTTTTCATGTGGGGAGATTTCAGAGATGCTCGTATTGACTCCAAAACGAACGCTCAGTATTTCGGGTCGCTGATGCCGAACCGGATGTTTGTCAAAGTCATTGAAGCCGCTTCCCCGTTGGCTACGCGGGGCCTGAATAGAATGCTGATTTGAACGGTATCCGGGTTTTTCGGCGTCCATTTTGGAATGGAAAACGGCTGGCTGCTTTTTTCAACAATGGGAAATCCAATGTAGGTTCCGGCCAGCCATTTGCTGTCGGAATCCCATTCATCCACAACAACCAGAAGGTCGTGGTTCCCCGTGAGATTTCCGGAGACGAGTGCGGCATCGAAGCTCAATGAATAGTCCTTACCGCTTTCAACAGGGATTTTGGCATTGCTGTTATCCATCCCCCAGTTTTCCGGGGCGCTATTCGTGTTATCGACATCAAGGCGTATCGCCGTGGTTCCGGCAGCAGCATCACCCACGGCTGTCGCGGTAAATGCGGCTGCGACCGGGGTTCCGGCGACGGGGTCACTGTAGAGGCGCCAGTCCGGGAAGGTCATTGTGTCGACTCCGCCGTCAGGCACCAAAAGTTGCACCGTTGTTCCGGGAGGCTGTTCCTTGAAATCTCCGTTGGAGACAAGCTCGCCATGGACAGAAGCGATGATGGCTAGTGTGCTGGCAATCGTGAGGAGTGGTGGTTTCATATCAGGTTGCTCGGTTGGGAAATCTTTGATTACTGCAGCACCTCATTTTGTGTCCGGCGTGGCCCGCGTCAATGTCGCCGGACGGGGTCCTGCCGTCTCCGGTGCCAGAAGGAAGGAGATCATCTTCTTCAGGTTTTCAGTTCCTTCGCCGCGATGCGCCCACTTCGAATCCTTGGTGTAATCGTGGTTATCGCTGAATTCCGTGTGGCTCTTGAATGTCGGAAAAGGCAGGTGAAAAAAATACCAGGCCGGCTCGAACTGGATCAGACCACACCCTTTGTCGAGCGCGCTCTTGCTCCAGTGGATCATCTCCTCGGGGGTCGTATCCAGATGGTGAAAATTCCGCAACCAGCTCTGGTTCGAGAGGCCGTATCCGGCGGCTCCCTCCTTCGGAAAATGCTCGACCGCCGTCTGCCAGATGTCGAGGTGCTGGAGAGAGACTTCGTTTGGAGCGTTGTTGTTGTAGGTCACCGTCACGACCCCCGGATATTTGCGCAGAAGATCAACAACCTGCCGTTCAAAGTCGGGCTGCCTTTTGTCCCAGGGCGCGAATGGCCCCCATTGGAAATCGGCCCATTGAACGAACATATCGTGATCCCTGGCGAAGCGGATATATCCCTCGGCGATCCCCGGCTGAAACACATCATCGTCCGGAAGGATGTCCCCCGGGCGCCTGATCTCCGGATTGGTTCCCTTGATGAGCGCGCGAACTGTATAATCTAGGCCAAAAACTTCCATGAACCGGAGGCCCGCGAGCAAGGGGCCATACTCCTTTTTCAAAGCAGCCAACTGCTCGACGGAAATCGTCAGGCCGTGACTGGAATCGTAGGGCTCGGTAGCCGCACAATTCGAGCCCAGGCTGAAGGCATCCGAGGTGTAGACATCAAACACAAACGGCATCTTCTGCGCCGCGAGGCTGTCCAGCACCAGCTTCAGCCGCTGCTTGTCCTTGATCATGGGGTTCAGCAGCACGCACACACGATACTGATCGCGCAGCGGCTCCAGCGCCCGGACCATGTTGGTCACGGCATCGACATCGCCGTTTGCCAGAACGCCGTTGTCGAACCCCTGGTCGATGGAAAAAAGGAGAGTGGTCTTTTTGCCCGGGTTCGCTCTGGATTCCGCACCGGAGTCTGGGTTCCCGGCACCTGCGAGTGACGGGATCAGCAGCAGGATGGACAACAACAAGGGCATCACGGTCGGATTCTTCAAAAACGGGCTTTTGATGGGATGAAAGTGATCGTGAATCATGCTATTTATTCCGGTTTGAAACGGCCTGACCCGGCCGTGTTTGCGAGTGTTCCCCGCGGCAGTTTGAGTGTGTTCCCGGTTCATGGGGATTTTGTCACTGGCGAGGGGAGGAATGCCGGGCGTGGGCCGGCCGTCTCCGGAGCAAGCAGGAAGGAGATCATCTTTTTCAAGGGTTCTCTGGCCTCGCCGCTGGTCGCCCACTTCGGATCCTTCGTATAGTCGTAGTTGTCGCTGAACTCCTCATGGCTCTTGAAGGTCGCCAGCGGCAGGTTGAAGTAATACCATGCCGGCTCGAACTGGATCAGGCGGCATCCTTTGTCGAGCGCGCTCTTACTCCAGTGGATCATCTCCTCGGGGGTCGTATCCATGTAGTGAAAATTCCGCAGCCAGCTCTGGTTCGAGAGCCCGTATCCCGCAGCCCCCTCCTTCGGAAAGCGCTCGACCGCCGTGTGCCAGATGTCGAGGTGCTTGAGTGAGCGCTCGTCCGGGGAGTTGTTGTTGTAGGTCACGGTCACGACGCCGGGATACTTGCGCAGAAGCTCGACCACCCTTTCTTCAGTCCTGGGCTGCAGCTTGTCCCATGGGGCAAATTCCCCCCACTGGAAATCAGCCCATTGCACAAACATGTCGTTCTCTTTTGCGAAGCGGATGTAACCTTCTGCGAGAGCCGGACTGAAAAAGTCGTCGGCTGGAAACTTATCGCCCTTCCGCTGCCAGCCCGTATCCCCGGCCTTCATCGTCCGGACCGAGAAGTCCTGGCCGAAGACCTCCATAAAGCGCAGCCCGACCAGCCAGGGTCCATACTCCTTTTTGTAGGCCGCAAGTTGCTCGACAGAGATCCCCAGCCCGTGGGTGGCGTCGTAGGGGGCGTTCGCAGCACAGTTCTGACCCAAGGCAAAGGTATCCGAGCTGATAACGTCCAGTGCAAATGGCATCTTTTGCGCGACCAGTGTGTCCAGCACCAGTTTGAGCCGGTTCTTGTCCTTGATCTGCGGATTCAGAAGCACACAAACGTTATACTTTTCACGCAGCGGCTCCAGGGCCTTGACCATCCTCTTAACCCCCTCCACATCTCCAGTTGACAATACTCCGTTTTCGAAACCCTGATCCATCGAGAAGAGAAGGGTGACTTTGTTGTCTTGATTCACCTTGGAGTCCACGGCGGAGGACGCCTTTTGCGAACAGGATGACATCAAAGCGGCCAGCAGAGCGCACAATACGCACATGAGATTGAGCGGAGCCCTCACAAGGGAGAAACTGGCAGGTTTTGTATGCGCTGCTTTTATCTGCCGTGAGTTCATGGGAGTTGATATTTTGTTGCAGCAGCGCGAATCTGCATCGCGCAAACGTTTGCACACAGTGGAGCAATCGTCAAAGGCTTTTTAAAAAAATGTGCAACTGTTTGGGCGTAGAATTCATCGGAGCAGGGCTCGCATGAAATTCGGAACGCAAACTTGCCCAAACTGGAAGGAGCGGGCACAATCACGCACGGAATGGCAAAAGACAAGTCCTCCGGGAAGCGGATCACCATCCGTGAGCTGGCCCGCTTGGCGGGGACATCCCCAGGCACCGTATCGCGGGCCTTGAACGGAAACACGAGGATCTCCGAGAGCGTCAGCACGAAGATCAGAAAACTCGCGAGCAAGCACGGCTATGTGCCAAACCAGCAGGCCCGCAATCTCCAGAAAGGGGGCAGCCAGTTTCTGGGATTTTTGGCCTCGGATCTCCTGAATTTCGCATTCCTCAATATTTTCCGTCAGTTGGAAGCCATGTGCCGGAAGCGGGGGTTTTCCCTGATCATCGCGGATTCCGAGCGGAGCGCGAAACTGGAGCGCGAGCATGTGGATTATTTTCTCCGCCTTGACGTCCGGGGCATGTTTGTTTCGTCCGTGGCGGATTGGAACTCCCAGGCCTCCTGCGAGCACCTGGACGTGTTCTTGAAGAACGGGATTCCCACCGTGGCGGTGGACCACTCGGTCCGCCCCGGCGTTTCGAGCGTCTTCAACGATGAGGAAAATGCGGCCGCGCGATTGATCGCGGAACTCCAGAAACTCGGCCACACGCATTTCCTGCTCGTCGCCTATGAGTCTCCAAAAAACATCGTGGCCAGGATGCGTATCGAGGGGATGCGCCAAGCGATCGCCTCCATCCCCGGAGGGGTGGTGACGGACGTGATCAAGAGCGACCGGTCGTCGAAATGGAAAAACCGGGTCGTCCGCGCAGTGGCCGCTCACCATCCGACGGCGATCGTCACCGTGGATGAGTTCGAAGCGCTCTCCCTGTATCAACCGCTGACGGAAGCCGGCATCAGCATCCCGGGCGACGTTTCGCTTGCCGCGTTTGGAAGCAGCAACTTCTGGATCAAGGACCTCGTGCCCTCGCTCACGGCCTGCCACAACGACGACAGTGCCCTGGTGGATAGCGCCATGTCGCTCCTGTTCGAAAAAATGGAAAGACCGGCGACCCCGGACAGGCACGTGTCCATTCCCCAGCAGCTCTTTCTGAGGAACTCCACCGCCAAGGCGCGCATCTCCGGATAGTCTCCAAAGCACCTATATTCCGGAACACCATCACCATTTTGCATCACGTGTGGTGGCAGGAAAGTCATCGGTGCGGAACGGCGACGCCGGCAGGCCGGCGCCGTTGTAAAGATTGCAGGTGGGATTGCCGGCCCATGCGTAGCGCACGGCAATCGGGGCAGGAACTTTGGCGGAACAAACCAGAATAGTGTCGCCCTCGATTTTGGCGTCGGCCCAGACCCATTTTTTGTCATCACCGCAAATGGCAAATCCTTCCAGGTCGCTGTTCGGACTGTTGCGAACCAGAGGAGCGGTTGTGCCGGTCAGGGTCTGAACGTCGTAGGTGGACGGCAACGGTCTGGCGACAAGCCCTCCATCGGTGTGGGTGAAGTTCAGGCGGATGCCCCCGCCTTCGACTTTGAATGACTGATAGACGGGACCGGAGAAAGGAATGTCTTTTCCATAGTCTTTGGCCAGGGCGATTTTTGCGAGGCGCTCGCCCACATCCTTTTTGTTGCGCGGGTGAATGTCGTTGGCTTCCCCGATATCAATCAACACCGCCTGACCGGTTTTCGGAAGTTTGAGGGTTGCAGACTGCGCTTCACGCAGTTCCGCCCAGGCATTTTCGACCGGCTGAGATTGCTTGGCTTCGAAAGGAGCTAGCTGGCAGTAGTAAAACGGGAGGTCGCCCTGTTTCCATTGCGCGCGCCAGTCGGTGATCAACAGCGGGAACGCCGTGCGATACTGCCAGGAGCGGACCGTGTTCCCCTCGCCCTGATACCAGATGACGCCTTTGATGGCATAGGGCAGAACCGGATGGATCATGGCGTTGAAAAGCAGGCTGTTCCCGACCCATGAGATGTAGTGCTGCCGCTTATCCGGGACATCCTTCACGGCATCCCATTCGCTGGAGTGGGCTCTTTGTGAGGCCTTGAGTTCGGGAATGCTGCCGAGGGCCGGGGCACTGGTCCATGCCTCGGATTGGGTGCCACCATGGGAGGCATGGATCAGTCCGACGGGGATGTTGAGTTCGTTTTGAAGACGTTTGGCAAAGTAATAGCCGACCGCGGAAAAATCCGCCGAGGCTTGTGCCGAGGCCACCATCCACCTGCCCTGGCAGTCATCCAGCGGAATGGCACTGGCATTTCTCACGACTTGAAACTGCCGGAGGCTGGGATTGGCCGAACGGGTGATTTCGCCGATGGCACCGATGCTTTGGGACAGGGGTATTTGCATGTTGGACTGCCCGGAGGCGAGCCAGACTTCGCCGACCAGAACGTCGGAGATGGTGATCTTATCGGTTTTGCCCGACACCGTCATCTCGAAGGGGCCGGCCGGCGAGTTCTGCAGATTGAGCCAGACCGTCCACTTGCCATTCGCGTCTGCGTCAGCTTTTGCAGTCTGACCGTTCAAGGTGACCGCAACTTCTTCACCGGGATTCGCCTTGCCCCAAACGGGCACACGGGCGGTTTTTTGGAGCACCATGTGGTCGGAGATGATCGCCGGCAGATTAAGGCTGTCGGCAGCGGCACGCGGGGAAACTCCCATCGCAGCCAATTCCACATCCGTCACTCCCATCGCACACTGGGTTCCCGGCGAGCGGGGTCTGAAGGAAATGCAGACATGGGCCGTGTCCCGACTCAACGGCGTCCAGGCATTTGAATACGAGTGAAATCTCGAGTCGGACGGCAATGCCGTGGTGAACACCGTCTGATCAATAAGAGCGCCGGAAGCCCCAAACTCGGCTAAGCCGACTTCAAGCAGGGAAACGTCCGGCACGCTGGCTTGATATAAGACAGCGGCGTAGGAAAAGGTGTAGTTGTTGCCGTAGGCGACCGGCACCAAGCCGGTAAGCCCGTCCAGACCATAATCAAAGCCCGCTGCGGGGCCGGAATGATCCAGTTCCAGACGCATCACGTGTTTTCCCGAAACACCACCGGCGTCAAAGTCGGCGGCATCCACGATACGACCGGAAAAACTGGCGACCGGCGGCGATCCGACGCTGAAAATCCGCCAACCGGCAAAGGTCGTCGCATCAATGCCCGGCGCGGTGAACTCCACGCGTGTCCCAATCGCGTTGGATTCAAAACTGCCGTTGGAAACCAGCGGAGCGCCTGCCAGTCGGACGGTGAAAACAACGGCCATCAAGGCACAGATTGCTGGCTCGATAAGGATGCTTTTCCTATTCAAGATCAAGGGGTGCGGGTTAGGATTCCCTGGCGGCTTCTATCCAGAGTTGCGAATCGCTCGTGCGTTCGCCCTGATTGCGGGGCAGCTTCGGCACAAACACATAGGTTGCATCCTCACGCTGCTTCTTGAGAACCGCGATGATCTCCTTCCACGTCGCCCACAGGCCGTGCGGGGCTGGCGGCAGATCGTATTCGATGAGCTTGCGCAGCCTGCCGAGGTTGTAGAATGGCACCGAGGGAAACATATGGTGCTCGACATGATACTGCATGTTCCAATAGAGGAACGCGGGCAACCAACTGCAAGTGTAGGTGCGGCAGCAAAGGCGGAAATCCGGCACGTCGGGTGACATGCCAATGTGCTGTGGTGCCCCGCAGAGCATGGTCAGCCATCCGGCGTAGAAGGCCCCGAGATTGACAACAACAATCAAAAACCAGTGGCCGGTCGCGATGAATATGGCGGCCAGCAGCAGGTGTCCGAACAGCACGATGCGCGCCCAGTTACGGTGCTGGGCGCGCAACTCCGTGCTGGACGTCGGCAGCAACCGCTCCATCCACTCGCGCTGAAAGAAGATGCCGGCGCAGGCATCGCCACCGGCAGCCCGGACGAAACCCCGGATGGTGCCAAATATGTGCTTCGGATTGATTGTAAGCAGCGAAATTACGAATCTTACGCTGTCCCAATCGAGCTTTTGCGGCAGAACAACTTCGCCGTCATGATCCTTGTGCACGGTGAACTGGTGATGCTTCACATGGCTCACCCGATAGGAGACAAAATCGTTCCAGCCCAGAAAACAATACAGGCGGAGGAAGACTTCGTTCCACATTTTCGTGCGGAATGGAGTCTTGTGGCAGAGTTCGTGCATCGGGATTCCCCCCCCGAGGAAACTGCTGAACGTGCCATGCACAAAAAGTGCCGCCGCCAGCAGCGGCGCAGACCACGTCCAGTTTGCCGCGTTGATATTGAGAAAGGACATGTAGGCCAGCGTGCCGGTCAGGGCGAAGAGCGCGAGCTGGAGGAAGACATGGCGGAACGCCTTCGCATCGCTCGACTTCATCAGCACGCTCATCGCGGCTTTGTCAGCCTTGCAGCGATACCAGTTGATTCTGATCTGCTCGTTCATGATGGTTTCATTCGTTTCTCCTGGCAGGATGAGTCTCCCTATATTGAAGGTGCGTTCCCGGCCCTGATGCATGCATGATATTCGTCCAGCATGATCCGATAGGATTCCGGAGGCATGCCGGGATAGATGCAGTTGGAAGTGGAGAAGATGTAGCGGCTTCCCATGCCGCCATGCTTCATACAGTATCGCACGGATTCCCGGATGGATTGCTCGTTGACCTCCTGGAGCATGGCGCAGTTCACGTTCCCCATCAGGATCCAATCGGGATACTTTTCACGCACCGCACGAATGTCCATCTGGCCCTGGGGATCGACGGACTGGTAGCCATCGACTCCGGTCGCGTGGATCTGGTCAAGAATCACGTTGAGGTTGCCGTCGGAATGCATGATGACCGGCAGGCCTTGCTCGTGCATGAAGGCGACCAGTTCGGTCATATACGGCGCACAGAACTCGCGGAAGTGGTCCGGCGAAATGAACGGTCCGGTGTTGAGTCCGAAATCCGTGTTCTGGATGATGAAGTCGACCCCGGCATCCAGTTGGCGGAGCGTGAATTCCTTTGTCCACTGCACCTTGCGCCGGGCCAAGGCATGCAGTTCCTCCGGACGTTCATACATCTGGACGACAAATTCCTCGAACGATTCGCCGCCGAGCGGCATCCAGATAACGCCGCTGTGGCTGAAGCCAAACACGAGCGCGCGTCCGCCCAGGGCTTCCCGAAGCTTTTTTAAGGGTCGAATGGGGCCGGTCTCCTGATCGTAATTCAGCGCAGTGACCGCAGCGTAGCCGAATTCCTCCACACATCGCAGCGCGACTTCGCGGTCGAACGCCTCCAAAGCATCCGCCCGGGCCGCAGAGGATCCATACGGGCGGTCAGTGACGGCCTGAAGATCCATGCCGAACATCTCTTTGTGAAGAAAGAACACCATTTCAAAATGGGGTGGCGCATCCGGGATGCCGCCGTTGAGGATGGTAAGAATTCGGTCCTTGTTGTTCATTGGGCAGGGTGTTGGGAGTGATACATAAAATAACCGGGGCGGTTTTCAAAAGGCTCCGACGTTAACGAGCCGGAGCCCCTCCCCATGGTGATTGTATCCGAAATCGAACCGGATGAAACGTGCGGGCACCGATGGAAAATCCATGTGGTAGTAATATTTTCCGGGCACTGTTCCCGCCTTTGCGACTTCCCGGAACTCCCTCCCATCGGAGGAGATGAGGACGCGGATGCTTTGCGGGAGACGGGACGGACCGACTTTCTGTCCATCTCCCTGATAAAAATCCACGAAGGCTGCGGAAAGGTTTTCTTCCTTGGGCAGCTTGATGTTCAGCAGCTCCTGCTGCGGCTTGGTGGCAAGAGTGACCCCGTCGAAGATGCTCCCATCGATCACATTCTTCCATTCATTTGAACGGCCGCTGATCACGACATTTTTTTCCGCGAGTTCGGACGGGCTCGATGCCTCGGCCCCGAGGTCGTGGTAGGTCACTGCGTTCTCATTGTCCACCGCGGAGCGAAAGGCGTCGAACACCGCCCTGCCATCGCGCAGCTTCAGGAGCGAGTCAAAAAATCCGCTGTCGGATACGTCGGCCCGGGGATATTTTACCCCGTTCTCGTCGATCCACTCCCGATGGGGGCAGACGACCTGGCTTTTCCGCCGCTCAAGCTCTTTGATCGCCTCGCGCGGCAGCACCTTGTCGAATACAAAAATGGGGGCATCCTTCGGGAGGCCAGCCAGTTCGGCAGTCAGCACCGGCTCGATATCGCCGGCGGGGATCGTCTCAAATAGCCGCATATATGCGTCCACATGGTTTTTTTTCAGCAGGGAGTAGCTCCAGATTTCCAACGGGGCATAGACGAGGAGGCGGCCCGGGCGGTAGGTCTCGAAATTCCGCGGATGCTGGCGCATCGCGTCCGCGAGCCCCTTGGCTGCAAGCAGCCGCGCTGGGATCGCCGCGCCGGACAGCGTGAGGATTCCATACTCGGAGTCATCGGCAGCATCCATTCCACACCAGATCAACGATCCCCGGCTCGCCCCACCCACCTCGGAGACTGCGGGAAAGGCATCCGGCTGCCGCGCACCGACCTCGGAAATGAGGATCTTTTTGCCGTATGCATGAGCCACTTTTGCGGCTGTGCGGTAATTGGCTTTGAGAACGGCGGGGGGGCCGTAGGTGTCGATAAAGAGCACGTCCGATCCCTGAGCAAGAGTCATCATTGAAGCGTTCAGCCTCATGGCCGGCGAGCTTCGCATGTCGTAGAGGCCCGACATTTCGTTGCACCCGCTGGGCCCGCACCAAAGAGCGCCCGGCGAGATTTCTTTTACAGCCGCCGAGATCGCGCGGAGGTTGCGGAGGTAAAGCCGGTCCATGACGATTCGCGTATCACGGGCCTGCGGGGTATCGATCATTTCAGGATTCGCCTTGCCGAGACCAAGTTGCCACTCCGGCCGGCCCGACTCGTCACCGTAATCCAAAGAGAGCGGGGGGATGCCGATCTCATCGAACGAGGCATATTCCGTTTTCCAGTTCCGGTTTAGCGCGGCGAGATCCCCCTTGTAGAGCGCCTTGAGCTCCTGCCGGAACAGCGGCGGCAGCCGCCAATTCATTTTCCCGGGCGGCTCCAGGGACACCCACCACCAGTTCTCAAAAAAACTGTAGGCGATCCGGTCGCCGTATTTTTCCTGAAGGTGCCTCGCCACCCGCGTGGTAAACCAAAGGCATCGCTCAAAATTTTCCGGGTGGTAAAGCCTCGGCCACAGCTTGGAAGCCCACTGGGGTGATCCATCCTCGATGGCAGGCGAAACATGCGGGGTAACCCCGGCCTCCAGCAGCACGTCCATGACGCGATCCAGCGAGCGCCAATCGAATTTCCACTCGCGGTCCGCCTTTTCCGCGTCGAAGGTTTCGCCCGGCTTCCAGTTGGTCAGCAGCTTTCCATCAATCCCCACTTCGGCGGGGTAAAGCGGGAAGCGCACCGTGTTGATGCCAAGCTCCGATTTCAGATACCTGATCACACCGGCCGTCAGCGGCCAGCCGGAGGCGGCATCTTTCGGAGGACCGACACTGTATTGGTTGACCCCATACATCATGTCGGGGATGGGCGGCAGTTTTTTATCACCGGCAGAAACTCCTCCGCCTGCCGAGGCGACAAACACCCCGGATCCAAGGTCAAAGTTTTCCGCAAGCACAGTTCCATGCGTTTGACCGATTTTTTCGATGGCCCAATGGCCATCCGTCCCGGAAACGTGAAGGACGGCCCCGTCTTTGCGGATGGCATAAAACGTGTGCTTCTCATTTTGGGCGGGATCCCCGGCGACGGCGATGAAATCACCATCCAGCAGTCTTTCTGACTGCCAGGAGCCGTCGAAAGTCACCAGATCCAGCCCACCATCCCGCCTCACTGCAAAGAGTTCGTCCGGACGCGTCCAGGACGTGCCGAGGGACACATAGTCCCCGTCCATCACAGGCGCTGTCCTCCACTCCCCGCTTGCCCCATCGATCGAGTCGATCCCCCCATCTTTGCGGAGTGCGAAAACCCCGGTCGTATTGCCTCCGCTCCCGTTTCTGGCGGCGATGGCCGCATATAGGCCCTGGACAAGCGGGATCGACTTCCATCCCTGATCATAAGCGATCCAGCTCACCCCCTTTTCATCAGCTCCAAAAAGCATCCCGTCATGATTGGCACGCCCGCAAATCGCAGTGAACTTCCCTTCCGTCAGGATCGGGATGGTTTTCCAGACGCCATCGAGTGCATGCAGCCAATCAATCCCCCCATCGCCGCGAAGCGCATAGACCCCGCCCTTCTTGCCGGGCACGGAGATGGCTGCCAATCCACGACAGTTCCCGGCAGACACCTCATGTTGCTGCCATCCGCCATCCCCCATCCGCTGGATTGTTTCCACGCCTCCCGATGAGCTGATGATTCCACAACAAAAATTGAGCGCCAGCAGTGGCAGCAGCGTCAATGGGGCGGAGCGGGATCTGAATCCCTGGAAACAGGGCGCCATCTTGGAACCGTTCGTATCGGTGATGTTCATGAGTGGGAAGAGGGGCTTCTCGGCTGTCTCCGACGGCTGGCCGGATCGTCGGTTTCTTGGTTTGTCGGGTTCAGGGGCTGGTGATGACAAAGTATCCCGGCGGTTTGTCCGGCTTGGCGGTGGCAGCCACAATGTTTGCCACATTCACAGGTGATGTCTGGCAGGTGTCGCCGTCGAAACTAACCAGTTCCGATTCTCCCTTCTCATTCAGTATGAGAAGCGACTCGGTCCGGGCTGCATCGACCCCTGCACAAAGCAAACGCTGATATTTTCCGTCCAGAACCGATCGTGATCTCCATTTCCCATCGGAAGCAGATAAAGCCACCCGGTCAATGCCTCCGTCCTCCCGCAAGGCATAAATCGGATGCCCTTCGGACGGAAGCTGCACGATGTCGATGTAGTCGCCGGAAAGCACCGGGACTTCCGCCCAGCAGTTTGCATTCGAATCAAATCCCACCAACACAATTCCTCCATCCTCCGTGACCGCGTAGCAGGCTGCGGTCTGCCCCTCCATATAGTTCGAAGAAATGGCCCGGTATTTCCCTTCGACCAGCTTCGAGGTGTTCCACTTCCCGAGCCATCCGACTTGGTAAATCGCGTCTCCGGAGAGCGCAAAGAGGAATCCGGAACCATCTGCGAAGGCTTTGATCGAGGAGAATTGGCCCTCCTGCAGAAAATCAGCGTGCCAGCGATCCCCGATGCGAAGCACCCAGTTGATCCTGCCCCCGGAATCAAGGGCATAAAACGTTCCCGGCTTTTCCAAGTTGGAATTTTCCGCCAGAGAAACGAAATCATTGGTGCCCGGTAAAATGGGTGTGGCTGTGGAACTGGTGTCGGCAGCCTCAATAAAACCGAGCTCCCCCGCGCTCAAGAACGGCAGGCCGAAGATGCAGGAGAAGAGAAAAAATACTCTCCGCGCACCTTCCCAAAATATATATTTCGGGTGCTGATTCATCTGGTTTTTGCGTGTGGAAATTCTCATCGAAATGACCTTCTATTTCACCCGTGGCGGGGTGGCGGGCAATCCCACTTCCTTGCGGAGCCGGGCGATGGCCCAGCACCACCACGAGCATTGTTCGCCGTTGCCTTCATCGCCAAGCACCCATTTGCCGTCCACCAAATTCATTTGCTCCATAAAAACAGGTTTGGAATGGTTCGCCGTCAGAAAATCAAGCCAGTCCCCGATGTGCGTCCAGTCATTTTCTTTTCGGGCGTAGTCGATATCCCAGCCGACCCCCTTGCCGACCACCGATTTCGCACAGCTCCCATCGGGATTGAATTCGATCGTCAGGTAATGCAGCCCGGGATTGAGCGGATCCGGGCGCCGAAGTTTATTCCTGAGAACTTCCACCGTATTCACCAAGGTTTGGTGATCCAGCGCCTCCCACTGTGCGGCGACGGGTGACAGATTCACCCAACCCATCGCGGTGAACGGAACTCCTCCGGCACCGTCGGGTAACCGCATTTCCAAATACACCTGCTTCCCATCGACATCCCTGGTCAAGTTCTGCTGAATGCCGGTCCGCAGAACGGCCAGGAGTCGCGTCCACCGCTCCACATGCTCCGTGTCTCCCCGCCGCTTTGCCACGGCGATCATTGCATCGGCGGCGGCACCCACGAAACTTTGGCTCAGGAGATCGAAGCAATGCCAAAACCGACCTTCCCGTGAGTGCTCAAAATTCACGTTTTGGATCAAGCGTATGTTCGTTGCCCAGTCAGGCTGGGACTGGAGGTAAAAAAAATAGGGGAAATCCAGGGTCCGATCCATCAGTTCGGACATCACTGGATAGGTGCGATCTTCAAAGGGCGTCGCTCCACGCTTCAAAGCAAGCCTGGCCCAGGCCATGATCACATGGGCCTGACCATCGATCTGATCCTCCGCCCCCAACAATTGTGTTTCTTTTCCGTCGGGAAGTCTGGTCACGGAGCCGAGAACATGGGGAATTCGGGGCAGTTTATGCCGGGCCATCCCCTCCAAGGTGAAGTTGATCACCTTCTCACATGTGTCAAACTCGCCAGTCTCGGTCTCCAGCAGTAACGAAACGAAAGCTCCGACCGTCCGACAGAACATGGCGGGATACAAACCAGTGGTCGACTCGAGGAGATACCCATCGACTGCAACGCGATCCACAAGGCTATAATAGGTTCGGGAATACAGAGCTGCAATGGGGTCGGATTCGAGCTTGGCCTTTATATCACTTGCGGTGAGCCCCCCCAACTTTGGTGGGGCGGCGTTGTCGGACATTGCGGTTGTCGCATAGATGTGACCTTCGTGCGCCGCATCCGTGCAAAGGTCTGTGAATATTGTGCTGCCACCCAGCAGCGTGGAAACCTCTCCGTTCGCGTCAATACAATCTATCCCGCCATCCGCGCGCGATGCGCAGGCACTTTCGCCGCCGGACCGGGCGCAAACGGAAATGTAATTGCCACTGGCAACCGGTCTGGCCTGCCACGAACCGCTCGCGCTGATGAAATCGATTCCGCCATCGGCTCTCACCCCCCAAAGGTTGCCGGCGCTGCCCGCAGCCGGAGCGAGATCGACATAATGGGTATTGAGCCCCAACGATGCGGCCTCCCACCCCGATTCTCGCGAGAAAATCTGGTCAATTCCGCCACCGGATCGGGCGGCAAAAAAACTGGTTGGGGAACTCGTGTCAACGGCCAAAGAAACGTAGTCCCCGGGGACAAGATGCGACGCAAGCCATCCATCCCGGCCATAATTCACATAATCCACCCCGCCGGATGAGTTGACCCCCCATATGAAGCCTGTGTCATTTGGCAGGGTGGAAATATCCAGGTAGTTGTTCTCGGAGTAGATCTGAGAAGCTCGCCATGAGCCATTCCATGAAAGCAAGTCGATTCCGGCTCCACATTTTGCGGCGTGTAAATCGTCGCTGCCGACTGGCCCGCGAGTCACCGACACATAGTTTCCCGGAACAATCGTGGAACTAACCCACTTTCCGCCGTTCAGGTTGATCCAGACCACATCCGCGCACAGATTGCTGCCTGAAACTACTAGGCCAACGGCAGCCACAATCGTCTTGCAGATTGCCATCCACAGCCCCGTGGAAAGGCCGAATCGATCCCTCGCCCCCGGCTGACTTTTTCCAAAGTGGTGCATGTGTGTTTTCATATTTTTTCGAGAGACCGCTGCGAGGAGCAGCAGACGGTGGGCGTTATGTTCGGCTTTTAAAGTGATCTTCGATTTCTTCCAGCGTTTTTCCCTTGGTTTCCGGAAGGAAGAAGGCGGCGGTGAGCAAATAGATCACGGTGCATCCCGCGAAGGCAAAGAACATCGTCGAGTAGCCGTGCCTGCCGACGGTCGGCAGAAAGGTTGCGGCGATGGCCGTCGAGACGGCCTGGTTGATGAGCAGCGCGATGCTCATGCCGTTCGAGCGGATGCGCGTGGGCATCAGCTCGGATAGTGCCAGCCAGACGCACACGCCCGGCCCTACCGCGAAGAAGGCGGCGAACACAAAAATGCAGCCCGCAGTAAGCCAGCCGTTCCACACGTCCGGCACGGGGGTGATTAGTGCGTTCTCGATCATCAGCGGAGCTGCGCGCGCCGCTCCAAGGTTCGCGAAGGGGTTTGTGAAGAATGCCAGCACCCCGTTCGCAGGCACACAGCCCTCCCGGGTTATCTCAACGGGCCGGATCGCCCTGTCGTCGGAGCGCATCACTTTCGTCGCCGCACGGAAGTCGCCGTAGGAATAGATGACGATCAGGGAGGCGGTCTTTCCGTCCAGAGCCGCGCCGCCTCCTGCGGCAAGCAGCCAGGCGGCGAGGTCGCCGTCGAACGCGATGGAGGCTGTCTGCTCCGGTGTCACCATCTCCTGAACGACCGCCGCACAATCCACCCGCAGCCGCTCGGTGCGGTAGAACATCAGCCCCACGCAGAGAAGGGAGATGATGATGCCCGAGCAGCCGAGCGTGAGAAGGAATTTCCGCCCCCTGCGATCCACCAGCAGGATGCCGCCGATCGTCATCAGGAAGTTGACCATGGTAAAGGTGAGATATCCCCAGTGGGCCTGCACGTCATCAAGTCCCGCCTGCAGAAGGATCGTGGCGTTGTAGCTGATGATCGAGTTGATGCCGGTGGCCTGATTGCACGCGAGGATGACGCATGCCAGCACGAACGGAAGAACATAGCGGCGCTGCAGGATGGACTCCCTCGCACCGCCTGCGGGAGTCCTGGATTTTTCGGAGGCCGCGATCTCCGCCATTTCCCGCAACTCGATCTCCGCCTGCGCGGGAGTGCGGGAGCGAAGCAGCGCGGCACGAGCAGGCATCGGGCGGCCGCGACGAAACAGCCAGCGAGGCGATTCGTCCACGATCAGACTACCGACTATGAAGAGAATCCCGGGAGGAAGCGAAACCCAGAATATCCCGCGCCATGCGGCGTCCTTGAACGCAAAGAGCTTTTCGGCATCGCCAAGTTCGGCAACCTCCCCGACACGGATGCTGAAATAGATGCCGATGGCTGCCGACGCCACGATGCCTAGCGTGAGCAGCCATTGGAAAATACCGGTCCCCTTGCCTCGGTCCGCAGCCCCCAGGCACTCCGCGAGGTAGAGCGGGACGACCACTCCGATCAGCCCGGCGCTCATTCCCTGCAACAGCCGACCCAGCACGAGCGGGACATACCCGTGGGCCAGCGCGATTATCGGAATGCTGGCCACGAAAAACACCCCGCTCCACACCATCAGGTTCCTGCGACCCATGCCATCGGCCAGCATCCCGGCAAAGAGCGTTGAAATCACGCTGCCGAGGAGCACGGCGGCAACCACGATGGAGATCTGGCCCGCATTCAGCCCGGAAGTGGCTTCCAGATAGGGCAGTGCTCCGGCGATGATGCCAACGTCCACTCCATACAGCAAGCCCCCCATGCCCGCGACAAGAAGAAGGAGGCGATTGTAACCTTTCGGTGTATTTCCGAACATTCTTAGCGATCACGCCTTCTTCAGCCGGATCATCACGACCGTGCATTCCCGTCCATCCGGGCTCACAAACTCGTAATCCCCAAACCCCGCCGGGATCAGGCATGCCTGCAGGAAGTCGAGCGTGGTTTCCAGTTCGGGATTTTTGAGCGAGCGGATGATCACTTTTTTTCCGACCGTGAGCGTTGGAATCTGGAGGAATCTTCCGTCGGTGCTGTGGCGCATCGGTTTTGTGAAGACGAAGCGCTCGATCTCGAATGGCATCTCCGGGACGGAGGTATAGCGGTCCATGCGGGTGTCCCCGTCGCCGAGCACGACGACCGGGCGGGCGCGGAGGTTTTCCTGCACATACTTTTCGCGCCGCCAGCGGTTGTTTCGGAAAGAATGCTCAAGGTGCATCTTCATGGGAGGAGCAGTCATCGACTTGGCCTTGTCGTCCCATGTGTGCCGCGCGAAGTCATAGGTGAAGAACGAATACTCGGTCCCGGCGACGCTCGGGCCGGTATCCATTTCGAGGATCATCTGGTTGCCGCCGTGCCCGTGCTCGGTGCCGGGCGGGATGAGGAAGAGATCCCCGACGTTCGTGTCCCACCGGCGGATGAATTTCTGCCAGTCGAAGGCGACAAGGTTGTTTGATTCGCGGCAGAGGCGCTCGTATTCCTCAAGGTCGGCCTCCTCCTTGAAGCCCATCATGGTCCCGGCATCGTGGTAGGCCTCGACGATGTAGTAGGTCTCGTAGCGGCCGAGCGGTTCGTTGAAGTTGCGCTTGTTGTAGGCGGTGTCCGGGTGGTTGTGGATCGGCATGCTCCCGCGCTCGTAGGGGACAGGCTCCGCAAAGTAGCCGTCGTCGAGCCAGACCTGCAGCGGGAGGAGGTCCGGGAATGTTTTGTGGATGTATTCCCCCACCATCTGCACCGGCCGCTGCATGATATTCTGGCACGGCATGTTCAGCAGCGCGCCGCCCTCCAGTCCTGCATCAACGAGGATGCTCAGCTCGATGCCCGCCAGTTCGTTCCAGGCCATGTTCTCGAGTCCGGGAATCTCGTCGTAGATTTCCTTGAATCGGTAGGATCCCCACGGGCCGGGCTGGGTGATCTTGACCTGCTTGATCGGGCGCTTCACCAGCTCGTCGATCATCGTTTCGTAGGTCGCTGCGGGCAGAAGTTTCAGCGAAGCCGGCTGGACCGCATCGATGTAGAAATCCATGCGCGGGAAGACCGCCTTCTTCTGCCGGAGGAGCAGGTAAAAATCGCAGTAGTAGTATTGCTTCCAGGCATATTCCTTGTCGGCATCCTTGCGTCCAAAAGGCACGAGTTCTCCTCCCCACATCTGCCAGAGGGTCGGCTGCATGGTGAAGTCGGCGTAGGCGACCGCGCCGGCCTTCTCCGCAAGCTCCGGAATGGCAGCGCCGGGACCGAGCACGACGCGCAAGGTTCCAGGGGCAGGGTCCGCGAGTCGCCCGGCAAGCAATTTCACCGCGTCGGCATCAAGGATGTCTGCAAGCCTCCCATCCTTGTTGACCCAGCCGAACGACGGATCGTCGCTGACAAATTTTTTCCGGTAGGCCGAAATGTCATCGCGGAAGAGGCCTGCCGTCGGGATGAATTCAATCTTCAGCGACTTGCCGGCAGCTCCGGCGAGGCCGGCTTCCAGGGATTTCCAGTCCACACCATACCACCCGTCAATGAGCAGAACAGCGGGAGCGCCGCCGGAATGCCTGCTGGCGACATTTTCAAGCAGCGACCGGCAGACAGCGGGTGATCCCACAACAATGGAATCACGGGTTGCCGGAGGCAGGGGAACAGGGTTTTCCGCATTTTTACGATATTCGTAGAGAGGCATGGTATTGGAGGGTTGATGGTGTTGAGGGCGCGAACGGATCGCACCCGGCGACTGGTCTCCAGCCTATCTCCTCCTCCTCCCCTCACAACATTGCCAGGTTGTGCTCTTCCCAAAGGTTGTGGTAATTTTTCACACGCTCATGCATTTCGAGTTTCAACTGGACTCCCGGCCGGCCATCGCGCAATGCGGACTATGCCTGCACGGTTCCCGCGCGAAAGAATCCTTCTGCATGCGGGGTCTCTGGAGCTTGCATGCCTACCACTACCACGGTGAGATCCAGATTCAGAACAGGACATTCCCGTTCCGGGCGGGAAGCGCGAGCCTCATCCCGCCGGAAACAACTGTGGAATGGCATTTTCCAAGTCACGCCCCCCACTATTACGTCCACTTCGAGGAGGGAGTTTCCGATGCTGCGCGTATCCCGATGCCACTTCTTACCGATCTGGGAAACCGCTTCGACCGTTTCAGCGAACAGTTGGAGGAACTCCTCCATTTCCACGGGCATGACCGCCCGCGGGCGGAGGTCCGGCTCTGGGATCTCCTGTATCAACTCGACAATGAGCGCGTCCCGCAACATGCCGAGACCCCCCTTCATCCCAATCTTCAAATCGCCATGAGCATCATCCGGAGCCGGCAGTCCGAACCTCTGCTTGTCGGAGATATCGCGCGCCAGATGGGGGTGTCCCACAACCACCTGACGCAGATTTTCCAGGCGCATTTTGGCTGCGGCGCACGCGAGTTCATCCAGCGTGATAGAATCTCCCGCGCATGCCACCTGCTGTCCCATTCCTCGCTCCCGATCAAATCCATCGCCATTGAGACCGGTCTCCCCGACCTCCAGTATTTCAACAAACTCATCCGCCAGGCAACCGGCCGCTCACCACGTGCATACCGCGAGGGCATAAAAGGACGGGATTGATGGAAAATTGATTTGTCTGATAAGATAAAATACACCATTTGTTCGGCTGATGGTTTTCCCCCCACAGACCGGCCCCGTCTTTAGCCTTTGATATGATGAAAATATTCACACCCACCCTGGCCTCCATATTCTTCGCCGGAACCCTGTTTGCTCAAGAACCGGTGTCGCTTGAAGACAATTTCGACTCGGCCCGGCCTGTCTGGACGCAGGAAGGAAGCTGGACGGTTGCGAACAATGAGGCGGTGTCGACCGGCGAAGGCAGCAGCATCGCCGGTTCTTCGGAGTGGCAGAACTATACGGCCAAAGTCCGACTGATCACCGACGAGCCGGGCGAAAAATCGTGGAACACGGCCGCCCTCGCGTTCCGCTACATGGACAAGGGGAACTACTACCTCGCGATCCTGCACCACGGGACAGGCATGCTCGAACTTGCCAAAATGGTGAACGGGAAAATGCAACCCGGTCTCGCCATTGCGCCGACCGCCCGAAAGGTCACTGAGTGGAACGAGCTTGAAGCCACCGTCGCCGACGGGCACATCACCATTGCATTGAATGGCGCGCCGCTGCTCGACTACACCGACCCGGCCCCCATCAAGAGCGGAGGCATCGGGCTTTGGAACAATATCGCAACACAATGCCGTTTTTCCGAAGTGCAGGTGACGGGCAGCGCAGGGTCACCTCAAAGCGCCCCCGTGGCCACTCAAGATCCAATACTTCTCGAAGACAATTTTGACACGGCCCAGTCCTTTTGGACGCAGGAAGGAAACTGGACAGTGGAGAATCATGAGGCCGTGTCAACGGGCGAAGGCAGCAGCACCGCCGGGTCCTCAGAGTGGAAGAACTACACGGTCAGCGTCCGCTTTCTCACCGATGAGCCGGGCGAGAAATCATGGAATACAGCCGCCATCATGTTCCGTTATGTCGACAAGGGGAACCACTACCTTGCGATCCTCCACCAGGAGACCGGCATGCTTGAACTCGCCAAATTGGTGAACGGAAAAATGCAGCCCGGACTCGCCATCGCGCCGACCTCGCGAAAGGTCACGGAATGGAACGAGCTTCAAGCCACGGTCGAAGACGGGCACATCACGATCTCCTTGAATGGTGAACCGCTTCTCGACTTCACCGACCCGGACCCCATCATGAAAGGCGGCATTGGGCTTTTGAACAACGCCGCAAAGAGATGCCGGTTTGCCAAAGTGCTGGTGACCGGCAGGGTCACAACGGCCCGCAACCCCGACTGGAGGCGCACCATCGGTGTCTATTCGGGCGCGGGTCAACCGAGCCCCACAGCCACCGCTGCCATCGGCGCGCTTGCCGCTGCCGGATACAGAATCAAGCCGGTCTCACCGGACGAAGCGGAGGGGATCACCGCGGACAGTTTTTTTTTGTACGTCATCCCTGACGCCCGGACCTATCCGGCGGATGGATTCGCCGCCCTCGGAAAATATCTCGCAGACAAGGGGAACCTGATCACGATCGGCGGTCCGGCATTCACCAGGCCAACCTACAAAATCACCACGGGCGCGCAGCCGGTGTGGTATGACAAGGAAACCTACGAAGCCGAAATTAACCAGACCAAGGCGGAACAGATCGCTTTCGATTTTGAATCCCCGCTCAAATGGACACTCGATGCCAGCGATCCCCTGGAGACCGGGGGGGAAATGGCGGCGGTGGACGGCGGCGTGAAAGGCAGGTGCCTCGAGTATAAAATCGGCGAGATGAATGGCTGGGCGATATATTCGACTCCGGTTGCGCCCGGCGCATTTTCAGGGGATCACGACCTTCTGACTTTCCAGGCAAAGGGCGACGAGCAGACCAACGTCATGCTCCTGGAATTTGTGGAAGCCGACGGTTCGCGGTGGCTGAATACCGTTCCCCTCACAACCGGATGGAAGAATTATGCCGTCTTTGCCGACGACTTCGTCTACTGGCAAGGCAACGAGACAAAGGGCAAGCGCGGTCAGAGCGGCGACCATCTGAATCCGGCCAATGCCGCGCAGTTCAAAGTCGGTCTCGCCCGCACCCACACCGCTGTCGGTGGCGGAGAGCATCGCTTTTGGATCGACGAACTCGGCGGCGCGAAAAGCCCGCTTCCCAATCCCAAGCAGTCGAAGCCGCAGCCCAACATCGAAACCGTCTCCCCGAAATACAAAGGCTATCCCCTCACCGGCATCACCGCGCTGAAAGCCGCCCCCGCCCAGACCATCGTGGATCCCTCCGCCCGATTCGACGTCCCGGATCATCTGTGGTCCCCTTTCCGACGCCCGCAGGGTCTCGGCTACTCGCGCAAGAACGAATGGCGCTGGATGCCGCTGGTGAATGCATTTGCCGGAGACTCCCCGCGCGGCAGCGTGGCATCGCTCCTCATCCACAACGAAGGCAATGCTGCCGGTTCAATCTGCGCCGTTTTCGGAGTGGATTCGCTGGATGACCCGATGGCAAAGTTGATTGCAAACACGGCCAGGCGCATCGAGAACGGCCTGTTCCTCACCGAAGCAGGCAGCCAGTATTTCTCCTACTACCCCGGCGAAACCGTCAAGCTGGGTGCCCGGGTGATGAACGGGAGCGACGACGAAAAAGTCGTCTCTGTCCGAATGCAAGTCACCGCCGCCGGAAAAACACTTTGGCAGGAGGAAAGGCCGGTCATCGTTAAACCACACAGCTCGTCCAACGCGGAGTTTGCCTGGCCCATCACCGGCAAGGAGGCATTCACCGTGAAAACCGATCTGGTGAGTGACGGAAAGTCCGTTGACACTATCGAACAGGAAGTCGGCATCCTGGCCGACCCTGCCACCAAACCTTCGCCCGAGGAATTCGTCACCGTCAAAGGCTCCGATTTCTACTGCCAGGGAAAACCATGGCATCCTTACGGCGTCAACTACTGGCCGAGTTACATATCCGGTTGGGATGGCGACGACTATTGGGGGAAATGGCTGGCACCCGGCTACTACAATCCCGCCGGGATCGAAGCCGACCTCGCGCTGATGGAGCAGATCGGGCTGAACATGGTCAGCATTCAGATGCATGCAAACCCTGCAAACCCAAACCAGATGCCGGGGACCCCATTCATTCGCAACCTGCTTGATTTCCTGCGGCGGTGTGGCGAGCACCACATCAAAGTGAACGCCTTCCTGCCCGGTGCCTGTCCCATTACCGTGTCAGACACCGGAGACTTCAATGAGCCGGTAATGGCTTCCTACATCAAACAGGCGAATCTCTCCAACAACACCGCGCTCTTTGCCTATGACACCATCTGGGAGCCGGGCTACCGGGCCTTCGACGAGAGCGGACGCAAAAACTGCAACGCCGATTGGAATAAATGGATCATCGAGCGCTACGGCAGCGCGGAGAACGCCATCAAGGACTGGAGCTACACCCCGGAGCGGTCGGGCGCGATCATCAACCCGCCACGGAACGAACAGATGAACACCGACGGCGACTGGCGCAACTACGTTGCCGCCTACCGCCGGTTTATGGATGACTTCACAAGCAAGCGCTGGCAGACCGCGCACCGGAAGATCAAGCAGCATGATCCCAACCACCTCATCAGCTACCGGCAGGGAAATACGACCCCCGTCGACTTCGGGCTCACCGGACCGGTCAAACATCTCGATTTCGTCTCGCCGGAAGCCTACGCCTTTCCCTGCAGCGACGACGGTCTGAACCAGGCCGGATTCACCACCCGCTACATCCACTTCACCACCGGCGGCAAGCCGGTCTATTGGGCCGAATTCGGCCTGAGTGTCTGGGACAAAACCACGGCGCAGCCGGACACGCGGCTGCTCGCGGAGCAGGGCGAATATATCCGGAAATTCTACAAGACGGCGCTGGAATCCGGTGCAAACGGCCTCGCCCCCTGGTGGTGGCCCGGCGGCTACCGCTCGGACGAGGGCAGCGATTACGGCATCATCAATCCCGACGGCACGCTGCGCCCCTCGGCGCAAGCAATCCAAGAATATGCGCCCAAACTGAACGCCGACCGCCCCTACCCGACATCCGACGAGTGGTTCACCATTGACCGCGATGCCAACGCCGTCGGCTATTCCTACCTCACGATGTCCCCCGGACGCGAAGCCTACCAAAAAGCGCGATCCGCCGGTAAAAACCTGGGCATCAAAACCGCCGGCACCGGCACGGATTCAGCAAATACTCCCCTGATCGCGGTTGGCAATGTCCCGTATACCGGGAGCAACCCGCCCAAATATCTCAACGCGGAATTCAACCGGATCTCCATCCGCAGCGCGGATGGGAAATGGATTGATGTCGTCGAAAGCGGCCAGACCGTCGAGGTGGCGACAGGTCAACCCGTGGTGATGAAAGCCAGCATCGGAAATCTCGGCGAAGCCACATGGCTGGCACCCGGGAATCATTCCGGAACCGGCGGCGTCTATCTCTCCTCCCGCACAGGCGACGTGAGCTTCCGGGAGCCAATCCTTTCCGACACGGCGCATTTGAAGGACGCCGAAACAGCGGAGTTCACGATGTCCCCCGGACTCGATAAAAAAACCGAAATCGTGTTTGAGATGACCGCCCTCGACCGCATGTGGTTCGGCGAAAAATTCAGAGTGCTTCGCTGCCGGAAGTGGAAAGCACGAACCGGTTTGATGGGGGCTGTGCGCCCCCAAGCCCCGCACCGCTCGCCGCGGCAGGCGTTCGGGGGGAAGGCTCAGAGACGATATTTTGTTGTGAGAGTTTCTTGAAAATCGAATGCGTTTTGTGTGTGTGAAGCGGGCATGAATGCGAACACTTTGTTTGGAATGGCTCTCGGGCTCGGGAGCGGATGGAAAGTTGTCAACAGCGAGATGGATGTCGAAGGGCGGCACTTGCGGATCTGGCTCGATTTTGAGGCGGGGGCTCGCTTTGCCTGTCCCAAATGCAGCGAGTGGTGCCCGGTGCACGACACGGTGGAGAAGAAGTGGCGGCATCTCAATTTCTGGGAGCACGAGACAACGCTGATTGCCCGAGTGCCACGCACCAAGTGCGAGAAGGACGGGGTGCTGGTGACCGAGGTTCCTTGGGCCAGGAACGGCAGTGGATTCACCTTGATGATGGAAGCCATGATCCTCCTGCTCTGCCAGCAAATGCCTGTGAGCGACGCCGCCCGTCATCTCGGGGAACACGACACAAGGCTTTGGAGGGTGGTCGACCATTATGTCACCGAGGCGCACCAGGCTAAAGACTGGTCGAAAATCACCCGCATCATGGTGGATGAGACGAGTGCTCAACGTGGGCACCGCTACGTGACGAACGTGCTTGATGCCGACAGCAATGATCTCTTGCTCATGGTCGAGGGTCGCAACGCTGATGCCATCAAGGCATTTGCCAACGAGATGCCCAAGCACGGGGCCAACTCCGAGCAAATCACCGAGGTCATCATGGACATGAGTGCGCCCTACATCTCCGGAACAAAGTCGGCCTTTCCCAAGGCCCGCATTGTCTTCGACCACTTCCACATTATGAAACTCGCAGGAGAAGCATTTGACAAGGTGCGCAAGGAGCTTTGGCGCGACGGGGCGGATCTGACCGGGGGTCTTTGGGCACTGCGGGGAAACGCATGGACTCGCTCCGAGGAGCAACTCAACCTGCGAATCAAGCACTGCACAACCTATCCCAAACTCGGCCGCGCGATGGCTCTGCGCGAATCCTTGCAGGACGTGCTCTCCGAAAACGACCCAGCTTTCCTCAAGTGGTGGTTCAATTGGGCCGCCCATAGCCAACTGGAACCATTCAAGAAACTCGCCCGCACACTCAAAGAGCATCTGGCTGGTGTCTTGGCCTTCATGGAAACACGCCTCACCAATGCCGCCATGGAAGCCATCAACGGTGTCATCCAACTGGCCAAGCGCATGGCCAGAGGGTTCCGCAACATCAAATACTTCCGCCTTGCGGCTTACCTCAAAGCAGGCGGCTTGAAGATCGGGGTGCCTCATGTTCTACCCACTTAAATCAGCGAAGCGACAAAATTCAGAGTGCTTCTTTCACCGAAATAGTGACTTTTAACGGAGGCCTATCACGGCAGCTTTTCACCCCGGCATTTTATCACCGCGCTCTTCGCGCCGGCTTCTGACTGATGCTTTTGCCAGCTCGCTTTTGTTTCCGGTAGGCACTCGGCGAAAGCCCGGTCGCCTGGCGAATCAGTTTGTTGAAATACTGGAGGCTTGAAATGCCGTTCTCAATAGCGATCGACTTGATCGAGAGCGAGGAGTGCAGGAGCAGGTGGCATGCGCGGGAAATCCTTTCGCGCTGGATGAACTCGCGCACGCCGCAGCCGAAGTGCGCTTTGAACACCTGGGTGAGGTGATTGTTGGACACACCCACCGCCCGCGAGATCTCGCCGACGGCCAGTGAATCGAATTTCCGGTTGCGGATGAAGCTTAGTGCCATCTGAAGGCTGGGGTGGAGGGGAGCTCCCGCCGACGGTGCGGGGCGGTCTGCGTTGAGTTGGCACAGCAAATCCCAGAGCCGGACCTCCGCATGCAGCCTGTCGTGACCATGGAAGCGGATGAGCTCCTCCAACTGTTCGCAGAAACGGTCGAACTGCTCCCCCATGTCTCTGAGAAGAGGCAGCGAAACGTGGCGGGTCTTGGAAACGCCTGCCGCGAAGTGGACATAGTAATGGGGCGCATGGCTTGGAAAATGCCATTCCACCGCCGCCTCCGGCGGGATCAGGCTCACGCTTCCCGCACGGAACGGAAAGGCCTCACCCTGAATACGCAGCTCCCCATGGTAGTGATATGCGTGCAGACTCCACAGCCCATGCATGACGCCCAATTCTGTCGCACGGGAGCCATGCAGAGTCAGACCGCACTGCACAATTGTCGGGCGGGCACCCAGATCGAATTTAAAGCGCACGGGATGGATAGCCGCGAAAATTACCACTGCTTTTGGAAAGCAGGCAACCAAAATTCCTATCCCGCATTTTCAACAGGGAGCATGATTGCCTCGGCCTGAGAATCCCATGCTGCCTCAAATTCCTCCTCTCCCGAATAATGAAAACCCATGTCCCCGCCCTTCTCTCTACCCTGTGCCTGTTTTCAATCTCCCCGACCGGGGCGACCGAGGTGGCGGCGGACTCGGACTGGCAGCCTCATAATTACGTCGTGCAGGACTGGGGCGCGGTTACTTCCTCTCTTGCGCCTGATGAAAACGGCGGCTTTTCCATCAGTGGCGATCTGACCGCGGGACTTGGCGGGATTGGGGTGACCTATACAAAACCCATCGAACTGCAAGAGACAGGCTTCTGTCTGGAATTCAGTCTGAATAAGTTTCCAGAACACCCTGATGACAAGTGGTTTGCGGTTATGCTCCTTGACAAGGAAAGCATAACAAATTCTGCAAACGACACTCCATTTTACCGCCATTGGGACGACAATACCATTCGGGCCGCTGAGGGGGCCGGGTTGGTCATCCTTCTACGCCCGACAGCCGACGGCATGTTGGGGGTGGAAACCCGATACGTGGGTGTCGCCTCCGCTTCTGACGCAACCCGCACCGACGGCCAATGGGTGTCCCCCGGCGGCGGCGAATACACCTCGATCAAACTCCCAAGCTATGAGCATATCAAGCTATGCCTGATCAAGCGTTCCGAGGGAGGATACAACATCGAAATTAACGACGGGGATTTTAAACGCGGTGACGGTTTGGAGCGGGTTGACGGAGACGAAGGCTCCATCAATCCTTGTAATAAGCATGTCCTGCTGGACAAAATTTTTCCGTCCGGCACACCCGGTTATGTAAAAATGGCGGCAAGATGTGCAACGAGGGCACCCATGAAGTTCACAATTCACGCATTCGACGGCTCTCCGCCGTATGCAATAGCGGGAAGGGAACAGGCTGCAGCGCCGGGTGTTTACGAGCTTATCAGGGACACCAATTTCGCAAGCGGGTTCAATGTTTCCGGGCTGTCCTCAAAAGAAGACGGGCTCTCCATCAAGGCGCGATTTGACTACGGCGATGCGGACAAGAAGCCCGCATGGAGGATCGACCAGTGGGATACCAGACACAGTTTGGCCGATAGTGAGACAACCCGGTTTTCCGAAGCGAACACGGGCATATACAAGATTGCAAACCCATCCAAGGAGATCACGATTGATACGACTAAGGGAGAGCTTGGCCTCAAGCTTCTTTCCTCGATGATTTATGAAAAACCCCGGGAATACTTCTCAAGATGGCCGCACCTTCTCATTGAAGACTTCGGCATGTATGCGGATAGCAAAAACAAATTTGCCTATAAGCTAAAGAATCTCAGCCAATTGAGGTTTCGTGTTCAGCAGAAGCTCACATATTTTGAGGACAAAATGGGAGGTTCTGCGGACCAAAAGATTCACGGGGCACTGTTTTACTCCTACCTTTATGTCACCGGTACAAACAACAGGGGGGAAAGCGAAATGATCTGGTTCGGATTCCCTCTGTTTGACAACAGATACGCCTTCTCCGAAGTGTGGGGCAAGCAGGACGGCGACAAGGACGATGCCTCTCCATTTTTTATCTATAACATACCCACCCGCGATTTTACGGATAAGACATTCCATAACGCGCAGGGCCTCCCGGTGGCAAGTGAGGATAACCCGTGGATCAGCATTGACCTTGATGTGCTTCCTCACATCCAAAAAGCACTGGCGGCTGCCCAATCAAAGGGATTTATGCAGGGGGTGAAAATGGAGGATCTCTATATCAACGGCATGACCATGGGGTGGGAACACCCCGGAACCTACGATGCCGAAATGGTTGTCAAGGATCTCTCCTTAAAAGCCTATGTGAAATGAGAGAAGCAAAACTGAGCGCAGTCTCACCCGGCTTTGGATCGATAAGCCTAAATGGAAAAAAGGACAGCTTTCCCACTCCGCAGCATGATCGCAGCGGTATGAAGAAACAAAAAGTGCAACACGGGCGCCCATGAAGTTTACAATTCACGAATTCGACGGCTCTCCGCCGTATGCCAAAGAGGGAAGGGAACAGGCTGCAGCGCCGGGTATTTACGAGCTTATCAGGGACACCAATTTCGCAAGCGGGTTGAATGTTTCCGGGCTTTCCTCCAAAGTTGATGGTTTCACCATCAAGGCGCGATTTGACTACGGCGATGCGGCCAAGAAGCCCGCCTGGAGGATCGATCAGTGGGATACCAGACACAGTTTGGCCGATAATGAGACAACCCGCTTTTCCGAGCTGCAGCCTGGCATATACAAGATTGCAAACCCATCCAAGGAGATCACGATTGATACGACTAAGGGAGAGCTTGGCCTCAAGCTTCTTTCCTCGATGATTTATGATAAACCCCGGGAATACTTCACAAGGTGGCCACACCTTCTCATTGAAGACTTCGGCATGTATGCGGATAGCAATAATCAATTTGTCTATAGGCTAAAGAATCTCAGCCAATTGAGGTTTCGTGTTCAGCAGAAGCTCACGTATTTTGAGGACAAAATGGGAGGTTCTGCGGACCAAAAGATTCACGGGGCACTGTTTTACTCCTACCTTTATGTCACCGGTACAAACAACAGGGGGGAAAGCGAAAGGATATGGTTCGGCCTCCCTCTATTTGATAATAGATACGCCTTTTCAGGCGAGTATGGCAAGAAAGACGGAGACAAGGACGATGCATCAGATTTTTTTATCTACAACATCCCTTCCCGGGCTTTTACCGAAACAACTTTCCACAACGCAGAGGGCATTCCGGTGGGCAGCGTGGACAACCCCTGGATGAACATTGATTTTGATGTGCTCCCTCACACCCAAAAAGCGCTGGTGGCTGCCCAATCACAGGGATTTATGCAGGGGGTGAAAATGGAGGATCTCTATATCAACGGCATGACCATGGGGTGGGAACACCCCGGAACCTACGATGCCGAAATGGTTGTCAAGGATCTCTCCTTAAAAGCTTATGTTAACTGAGAGGTGCAAAACAGAGTGCAGTCTCACCTGGCTTTTGGTCGAAAAGGGATGGAAGAGGTTGGCCTCTCATAGTGATAGGCATGCAGACTCCACAAACCATGAATGACACCGCGTTCTGTCGCACGGGAGCCATGCAGAGTCAGACCGCACTGCACAATTGTCGGGCGGGCACCCAGATCGAATTCGAAGCGCACGGGATGGATAGCGGCTAAAATTACCACTACTTTTGGAAAGCAGGCAACCAAAATTCCTATCCCGCTTTTTCAACAGGCAGCATGATTGCCTCGGCATGAGAATCCCATGCCGCCTCAAATTCCTCCTCTCCCGAATAATGAAAACCCATGTCCCCGCCCTTCTCTCCACCCTGTGCCTGTTTTCAATCTCCCCGGTAGAGGCGACCGAGGTGGCGGCGGACTCGGACTGGCAGCCTCATAACTATACCTCGGTCGACGGCGGGAGCATCGTCTCCACTCTCGAAACCGAGAAAGGCGGCGGTTTTTCCATCAGCGGCGGCCAGACCTCAGGACATGGCGGAATCGGCGTGACCTATACAAAGCCCATCGAGCTTCAAAACGACGGGTTCTGTCTGGAATTCAGCCTGGATCGATTCTCCGCGCCCTTCGAGGATAACTGGTTTTCGGTGATGCTTCTCGACAAGGAAACCATCACGAACTCCGCAAATCTCCCCCCTGTTTACCACCACTGGGATGATAATGCCCGATTGGCCGCCGGGGGGTCCGGGCTGGTCATCCTGATGCGCCCGAGAAGCGACGGCTGGCTGGAGTTGGAAACCTGGTATGTGGGCGTCGCCTCCGCTTCCGATGCAACCCGCACCGACGGCCAGTGGGTGTCCCCGGGGGGCGGCACTTATACCCTGATCAAACTCCCAAGCTTTGAACACATCAAGCTCTGCCTGATCAAGCTTCCCTCGGGTGGTTATAACATCGTTTTTAACGACGGGAACTTTGAACTGGGTGCCGGGACGGCCCGGGTGGACTCGGACGAGGGCTCCATCAACCCTCACAACAAGTATGCCCTGCTGGACAGCATTTTTCCGCCCGGCACGCCAGGTTATTTGAAAATGGCGGCCAAGAGTCTAAAACCGTCGTTTATGAAGTTCACTATTCACAGCATTGATGGCTCACCCGCCGAGGCTAAAGTGGACAAGGAACAAGCCGCTGTGCAGGGTGTTTACGATCTTTTCAGGGATGTTAAATTCGCAAATGGGTTCAACGCTTCCGGTCTCTATGCCCTAACCGACGGACTCTCCGTCAAGGCGCGCTTTGACTACGGCGATGCGGAAAAGAAGCCTGCCTACAGGATCGACCAGTGGGATACCAAATACACTTTGGCCGACAAGGAGCAGACCCGCTTTTCCGAGCTGCAGCCGGGTAAATACAAGATCGAAAACCCCTCCAAGGAGATCACCATTGATACGAACACGGGTGAACTTGGCCTCAAGCTCATTGCCTCGACGGTCTATGAAAAACCCCGCGTCTATTTCGAGAGATGGCCGTGCCTTCTGATTGAGGACTATCAGATGTATGAGGCGAGCGGGAGCAAGTTTGCCTACAAGCTGAAAAACCTCAGCCAATTGCGGTTTCAGATCAAGATGAAGCTCGTCGAGTATGAGGACAAAATGGGAAAGGCCGCAGATCCTAAGATTCACGCGACCATGTTTTTTGCCTACCTCTATGTTACCGGCATGAACAACAAAGGGCTGAGCGAAATGATCTGGTTCGGATTCCCTTTGTTCGACAACAGATATGCCTTCTCCGGAGTTTGGGGCAAGCAGGACGGCGACAAGGACGATGCCTCTCCTTTTTTCATCTACAACATACCCACCCGCGATTTTACGGATAAGACATTCCATAACGCGCAGGGCGTTCCGGTGGGTAGTGAGGATAACCCGTGGATCAGCGTTGATTTTGATGTGCTCCCTCACATCCAAAAAGCATTGGAGGCTGCCCAATCACAGGGTTTTATGCAGGGCCTGAAAGTGGAGGATCTCTACATCAACGGCATGAACATGGGATGGGAAAACCCCGGAACTTACGATAGCGCGATGGTGATCAAAGACCTCGCCTTAAAATCTTTTGTCAAATAGTAACCGTAAATTGTGCGCAGTCATTCCAATGATAATGCCCGATCGTCCATGGACAGTTTACCTGATCCACCACACGCACACCGACATCGGCTACACCGAGACGCAGGGCCGCATTGCCCGCTATCATCTGCAATTTCTCGATGATGTGGTGGCTGCCTATCGCTCTTGGAAGGCGGGGGAGGCGGCTCTCGATGGGTTTGTCTGGACGATTGAGTGCTTCTGGTCGGTCGAGCAATGGCTTGCGGCTCGTGGGGAGGCGGACCGGGCCTCGCTGGTGGATGCCATCCGCGAGGGATTCGCCGGGCTTTCGGCGACGTATCTGCACTTCAACGAACTCATCGACGCCCCGCTCATGCGCTCGGTCCTGGGGCGCGCGGCGGACTACGCGAAAGCGAACGGCCTTGTTGCAGACACGGCGCTGAGCGCGGATATCAACGGCTTTTCCTGGGGATACGCGCAGGCACTCCACGACACGGGAGCCGGAAACCTTGTCAGTTTTCTGCACTCGTATCATGGAAAATCTCCGATCGGGCAGCGGCAGGTTCCGTTCTGGTGGGAGACGCCGGCTGGTGACCGCGTTCTTGTCTGGAATGGCGAGCACTACATGTTCGGCAACGCGCTCGGGCTGGTCCCCTCGGCACAGATCACCCATGTTTTCGCCGACGAGTTCACCCCGTGCGCAGCCGATCCCAACAACCGCCCGCTCGCGGAAATCCGTCTGCCGCGCTACCTCCGACAGCTCGAACTCGATGGCTATCCGCAGAATTTCCTTGTCGCGGGGGTTGCCGGCACGTTCTCGGACAACGCGCCGCCGCATTTCGCCCTGCCGGATTTCATTCGCCGATGGAACGCGGACCACGGAGACCACATCCGGCTGGAGATGACCACCCCGTCCGCCTTTATGCGCAAAGTGCGCGCAGAATGGCGCGACATCCCGACACATCGCGGCGACTGGCCGGACTGGTGGTCGGACGGCATGGCCAGCATTCCCGACGAGACGCGTTTTTGCCGTAGCGCCCAGCGCGGCTTGGTCCGCCTCCGCGCGGCGCGCGGGGTGCCGGGATGGAAGTTTGACCAGGCCGCAGAAGCTCGCATCGAGCAGCAGATCGCGCTCTACTGCGAGCACACGTTCAACCACTCGGATTCCATGATGACGCCGTGGGATGGCGTCACCAAACACATCGCCGCCGGGAAAAGCGCCATCGCCTGCGCGGCACTTTCCGCGGTATGCGAGGCGGAAGACGACCTCAAAGTTGCCCTTGGCGAAACGCCGATGCGCACAGCGCGCCCGTTCCTTTACCGGATCGTCAATCCGTTTCCGCATCCGATGGAAACCCTGGTTCCGATTTATCTCGAATACTGCGATTTCTATGTGCGCGATCTGGCGCCACGTTTGATCAACCGGGGCACCGGCAGGGAGCTTGAGGCGCAGAAGGTTGCCGCGCCGCGCGGATGGAACTTCCTGGTCCCGCTCCGCCTCGAAGCCGGGCAGGAGGCGCTCATCGAACTGGCCGAGGGCATTCCGACGGCACGTTTCAACCAGATGCTCACGAACGACTCGATCCTGTGGAAAAACACGGACATTGACGCGCGGTTCGCCGGGGAAATGAGGCCTGTCACCGGCGCGGGATTTTCGTCCGCGCACACGCGGATCGCTTTCGACAAAGTGGCGGGCATCGCCAGTTGGCACGATGCGGCGACCGGGGCCAGTCTGCTGGCGGATGGAGCCAAGTGGCCGCTGTTCACTCCGATTTATGAACGCACGCCGGTGGAAGATCCCAACGACCCGGATGCGCAGCTCCAGGCGCGCAAACTCATGGGTCGGAACCGCAAAGGAGCCGGTGTCGAGCGCCACGAGGGGGTCGTGAAAAGCGTGCGACTGCTCGACGACGGCCCTCATCTTGCGGTTTATGCGGTAGATTACGATCTGGCGGGTTCGCGGATGGCCCGCGTCGAGTTGCGCCTCTCCAGGCATCAGCCTGTCGCGGAGGTCGCGTTCCGGATCAACAAGGAATCGCTGTGGGATCCGGAGAACGTCTTTCTCGCACTGCCGTTCGCTTGCGGGGAGGGCAGTCAGGTCTGGCTCGACAAGGCGGGTGCCGCCGTTCGTCCGGTAGCCGATCAACTGCCCGGCACGCTGACCGACTGGTATTGCCTGCAAAGCGGATACGCGGTTTGCGGAAAGGGGATGGGCATCGCCGTCGCCTGCCTCGACGCCCCGCTGCTGCAACTCGGCCCGCTCGAACCCGGCACGCGTCTGCTTGCCGATGGAAGTCTTCCGGAACGCCATGCCCGCGACGCCTTCAGCTGGCTGATGACCAATTACTGGGAGACCAATTTTGAGGCTTCGCTCGGCGGGTTTCACGAGTTCCGCTACCGCATCCGCTGGGGCGTTGACCTCGCCGACCCGCAAAACGCCCTCGCTGCCTGCCGCGAACTCGGGGACGACCCGCTCGTGTTCCGCTCGAACCTCCCCTCTGCCACCCCATGAATTTCCTCCCCATTGCCGACTGGGCCATCATCGCCGGATATTTTGCCATCACGCTCGTCGTGGGGCTTTGGATGACAAAGCGCGCATCGTCGAGCCTCGACGAATACTTCCTCGCCGGCCGCTCGTTGCCGTGGTGGCTGTTGGGAATCGCGGGGATGACGGCGTGGTTCGACATGACGGGAACGATGATCATCACGTCGTTTCTTTATATGCTCGGCCCGCGCGGGCTGTTTGTGGAATTTCGCGGCGGGGCCGGGCTTCCGCTGGCGTTCATGCTTTGCTTTCTCGCCAAATGGTATCGGAGGTCGGGTTGCATGACATCGGCGGAGTGGAACACCTTTCGGTTCGGATCAGGGACGGGGGCGGAGGTCGCGCGGGTGGCCACGGCTGCGGTGGGCGTGCTGCTGGGGGTCGCACTGATCGCCTATCTGGTGCGGGGGACGACGCTCTTCCTGGGGCTTTTTCTGCCCTTTGACCCGCTCTGGACCACACTGGCCGTGATTGCCTTCACGACGTTCTACACCGCACTGGCCGGATTTTACGGTGTCGTTTTGGCGGACCTCGTGCAGGGCATCATTATTCTTGTCTCCTGTCTCGTGGTCGCGTGGTTCGCCTGGATCAAAGTTCCCGGCGGGGCCGCGCTGGCGGAGACTGCCAGACAGGTAACAGGAGTCGCGGACTGGAGCTCCTCGCTGCCCGTCTGGCGCACCACGATGCCGGAGGGCTACGGCGCCTATGAATTGCTCCTGTTCGTGGCCGGATTCTATTTGTTGCGCCAGGTGCTTGGAGGGCTCGGGGGTGGCGCCGAACCCCGGTTTTTTGCCGCGCGCAACGACCGCGAATGCGGCCTGCAATGTTTGCTTTCAGGGATCACGCTCACCTTCCGCTGGCCGATGATGATGGGGTTTGCCATCCTGGGGATCTATCTGGTCTCCTCCAGCTTCCCTCCGCAAGAAAAGGTGGACGCCCTCGCCAAGGAGCTTCGCGCCGCCTACCCGGACGCGACGGAGGCAAACTGGAATGCTGTCACCGCCGGGATTGTCGGCGTGGCGGCTGAGGATCTGCCACGAGGCCTTGAATCCTCGCTGAAGAACGGACTCGGCGACGGCTGGCGCTCACGGCTTCCGGTCATTGGCTGGAATGGCCGGGTGAACCCGGAGCTGATCCTGCCTGTCGTCATCCGCGATTGTCTGCCGACCGGCCTGCGCGGGTTGCTGGTTGTGGCGCTCCTCGCCGCGCTCATGTCCACCTTCACCTCAACCACCAACGTGACCAGCGGCTTTTTTGTGCGGGACATCTATCAGCACAGGCTCCGTCCCAAGGCGGGCACACGCGAGTTGATCTCGGTATCCCATCTCAGCTCGGTGATCATCGTGATCTGCGGCGTTCTGATCGGCGTCTTCGCGAAGAACATCAACGAGCTTTGGGCGTGGATCATCATGAGCCTCACCGCCGGAGCCATCGGCCCGATGTTTCTGCGCCTTTACTGGTGGCGCATGAACGGATGGGGAGTGGCGGCGGGGCTTGTGGCGGGAGCGGCCGGCTCGGTCCTTCAACGCGCCCTCGTCCCCGGCATGGGCGAATGGTCGCAGTTCCTCCTGATGACCGGCATCTCTTTTGCCGGGTGCCTCCTCGTTTCTCTTGTAACTCAGCCGACTCCGCTGGACGTGCTGGAGAACTTCTACCGCGTCACCCGTCCCTTCGGCTGGTGGAAGCCGGTGAGCCATGCCCTCTCCTCCACCGAACAGTCCGCCACCCGCCAGGAAAACTTCTGGGATGTGGTTTCTGTTCCCATCGCCATGACAGCCCAGGTCACGGCAATCCTTCTCCCCATGCAACTGCTGGTGAAAAATTACACGGCCTTTGCCTGGACGCTGCCGCTCTTTCTGGCCTTCGCCGCCGCACTCTATTTCACCTGGTACCGTCGTCTTCCGGCTGCGAATCCGCAGTAAATCAATCCCGAAAATCCTGTCTGCAGCACGAAAAGCGATGCCGGTCGCTTCAGAGTGACTCTGCTCTACAAGTCACCCTGGGAAGGTTGGACATTCACGGGCAATGCTGTCGCCGGCTCCTTTTTCATGAGCGGTTTCCACCAGAAGACATACATGCCGGCCAGCCCGAACAGGAACATCGGGAGGGTCCAGAAAAAGGCGGTGTAAGCTTTGATCACAAGTTGCATCGGCAGCAGGAGCATGGTCACCAGCCAGATCAACGCGAAGGGAAGGGTCAGGATGTCCGTCAGGTTCTCGCGGTCGATCGCCTTCCGCTCGGCCCCTTGGAACTCCCGGCGCAGCGGCCACCACCAGCCGAAGGGACGCGTCGTGCGGTAGAAGTTTATTAGCACCTCCCGCGATGTCGGCGCGGTGATCAGCGAGCCCACGATGGTTCCGAAGAACGAGATCGCCGTCATGAGCATGAACTGCGTGGGCTCCGCCATCTCCGGAACCAGTGCGCGCTGGACCACCGCGCCCACAGCCCCGAGCACCGTGCCGCCGATCATTCCCCACGCATTGCAGCGCCACCAGTAGAGCCGCAGCAGCTGGGGGGCGATCTGCCCGGCTGTCAGGCTCATGATCAGCCACGACCACAGGCTGTTGATGTTGGTGGCGACCACGCCGAAGTAGAAGCCCGTGCAGACGATCGCCAAAGTCGAGGTGTAGGAGACGATGATCAACTCGCGGTTCGCGGCTTTCGGTCGCAGGAAGTTCTGGTAGATGTCCTTCACGAAGAGCGCGCTGGCCCCGTTCATGAGGCCGTTCTTGCACGACATCATCGCGGCGAACATCGCGACGACGATGAGCCCCTTCAGCCCGGTCGGCACCACGTTCAGAAGCACAGCTGGAAGAATCTGCTCCGGGTTCACCGTACCATGAAATCCGACCAGCGCCAGCTTTCCCTTCCAGTCCGGTCCAAGCAACGACTGCAGGTTATTGGTGAGTTCAGCCGGGTGCTTTTCGGGTGAAGTCATGATGCTGCCGGTGAGGTCGTGCCAGAACGGCTCGCTGGTGTCCGGGTAGTGGGCCTGGATCACGTCCCGGGCTTTGTGGATGACCCCCGGGTCGGGATACATAGAATGCACGAGGTAGATGCCCATCACGGCAAAGCCGATCATGAGCGGCCAGCGGAACATGAGCATCACCCCCTGCTGCAGGGTCTGCAGCCCGCAATCCCGGTCGCTCTTCGCTCCGAAGAAGCGCGGCTCCGCCCCCGCCCCTAATCCGCCCAGGACGTTTCGAAGGAGATAGAAGGCTGCGACCATGATCAACGGCGAGTAGGCCTCGTATCCGGCGGGCATCTCGGTGTGCCAGGCCGGATGAGAGTTGATCCAGCCGGCGTTGCCCGTGACTTGAAATGCGGTCTCCGCGAGACTGGCGCTGTTGGGGACCAGGTTCCATGCCAAAAATGCGATGATCACACTCGAGGTGAGGATGATGAGCCCCTGCACCAGGTCGGTGAGCACCACCCCGTAAAACCCCGCGCTCACAGTGAAAAGCGTCGAAACGGTGATCAGGACGAGCGTCGTGTAAATCGCGGGAAACGGGAAAAACATCCCGAGGAACAGGCTCGCCCCCCGGATCAGATACGCGAGCATCATGACCGTAATCAGGATGCCGACGAGCGCCGACATCAGCCGCAGCCCCTCGGCCGCCTTGCCCTCCCCGAAGCGGTATGTCATCCACTCGGCAGGCGTCATGCATCCCGACCGGCGGTGCCACTTCCCCGTGAAGGCCAGCATGAAAATCAACATGATCCCCGCGCCGCCGCGGAACTCCACAAAGAGCCCGCGCGGCCCGAGCATATAGAGGAACGACGTGATGATCATCGTCCCCGTCAGGTCAAACCAGTTCGCCATGCCCGCGACCCCCAGCAGATACCACGGCAGCGTGCGCCCGCCGAGGAAGTAGTGGTCCAGGCTCGTCGAGGCCCGTTTCGTCATGACCACCCCCGCGACGAGGCTTAGCGTCAGAAAACTGATGATGATGGCGTAGTCAATTGTAGCAAGGGCGTTCATGGATTTTATTTGGAGGGTGTGATTTTGCGGGGCTAATCCCGGCGGGAAGTTTCCTGCGGTTTCTTCATCTGCCGGAAATGGTTCGTCAAGAGGCTGAGTTCCCGCTTTTGGGTTTCGGTGGCGAATCCATCGCAGAGGTAATCCGACCAAAGAATCCCGGGCGCTCCTCCGGCCTCGTAGGTGGTCTTCCACCAGGGATAGGCTGCCGTCAGGCAATGGATCATCATGCCTTTGGCCGGCTGGTCGAGATTGTAGCTCGTCTGATAGTCGCGGCCATAGTGGTTGTTAATCAGAATGTCGCGCATATGATCAAATTGCGGGAGCAGGGTTGGAATGATCCCGTTTTTGACCATCTGGCGCAGGCCGGTGCCGAGTTCCTCTTTGGTGTATGGGAGAGTCGTGTAGTCGCTATAAAATCCGATGACATCGCCACCCTTCACCTCATCGTAGACCATCGCATTCCTCCGCTGGGAATAAAAGAGATGCCGTGCATGCATGGCTTCGGAGCGGGCATCTCCGGGAACCACCATATTGCCTCCTTCGGTCCGCAGTTCAAACTTGGCAGTGGGGATCTCCTTCCGGATGACGGCCAGGGCCTTGGTGTAATTGTCCATTCTCAGCCAGGTGCGGAAGTGATCCCAATCCTCGGTCGCCTGGGTCCAGTCGTGAAAAATGTTGCCGGGGTTGTTGTAAACGGGCTTGATGCCGGGGTTGTTGTCTTCGGCCCCCTGGTTGGCCTGCGGATCAATTTCATCGAAGCAATCCAGGTTGGTTTTCCAAGCCAGATTGACCGCCTCGATGGTCTGGTATTTTTTCTTGAGCCACTCGCGGAATCTCTGGAGGGCGATTTTCCCCAGGGGATAGCGGATGTTGATATCATCACGCAGCCAGCCCATGCTGTCCTCGATATCGATCGGCACGGTCCCGTCCTTGGTCTGAAACCACATGTCACCCCACCGATGGTAATTGTAGAGTGCGTAGGCAGCGATGACCTCCGGCACAATCGGGTCCCCCAGGTCAATCATGGTGCCCGGCGGAGCGTAGCGGCTGTCGGCAGGTTCAGGCTGTATATGCTTCTTTAAGAGAGTCTGAGCGACCCTATACCAGTGAGGAGCTGTGGGCGGGTAGAGACTCCACCCCATCAGTTTCATGCCCTCTTCGCGGGCGATTTTGTCGTAATAATATCGATACTGCGCGGCGAGAGGGTTAACAGCCTTGCTGCCCTCGATTTCAGGAATCGCCCAATCCCCTGCGGTATTGACAATGACGTTCACGCCGAGCTCTTTCATCTCCCGGAGTTCCGCCCGCAGGTGCTGATCGGGATCCGGGCCGAGCTGAATGCCCGTGCGCATGCCGGGCATGGCTTGCGCGAGAAAGGCTGGCTGATCTCCCACCACCATCGGGTTGTCGGCATTGTATTCGATCACCATGGTTTCGGCGGAGACCGTGATGGGAACCTGCGCCGCATCGATCGCCATGGGTTGATCGAGAATCAGCTTAAGATTGATGTCTTTCGTCCACGGCGCCACCTGCAGGAAGAGGGTTCCGCGGGTGACGGTGGTCTCCGCGCTTGATTTATGGATATTGAACGACGTCATGAACTCCTCGAAGGAGTCGATGTAACCGGGCATTTTTTCTTCCTCGTTCGCCCGGAGGAATTTTTCTGTGACCGGCACCTCTGCGCCCTTCTCGCTCACGCGCAGCGGGACGCTCAGCCTCGCCACTTCAGTCCCGCCCCAGATATTGGTGGACCATTCCCAGACATGGTTGAGGCGGGCGAGGAGCTTGAAATCGAGACGGTAGTTTCCCGGAGTCAGGCCAAAGGCGGCATCCGGTGGGTTTTGTGGGATGGAAAACAGCGTCCATATTTCCGCCGATTCGCCGGGGTAGAGATAATTGAGGAAACGGACGAAGAGATTGATCGGACGCGCCTTCCATTCCTCCCTGCCGTCGTCGGCCAGCCTGGTCAGCCAGGGCTCGCCAAAGGCGGCCCCGAAACCTTCCGGATCCAGGATGGTATCGCCAGAGTTGGTCAGCTTCCACTTGAACCAGACGAGCGGCCCCGCCCGGATCTCGCCCGAACGCACAAGCGGATCATGGGAAAAAATATATGGACTGGCCGGAGTTTTCGGATCTGGCGTCAGCGGCACATATTGATCGGCGTGAATTTCCCCGGTTACGCTGCCGAGGTATTCGATCTTCACGTCCATCTTGCCGGGAATGGCGAGATCGTAGAGGTTTTTATTGTCGGCCTTGGCGGAGTCTGCAAAGGCAGTCGCTTCGACTGCAACACGCCGCCCTCCGGGTGAAGTGGTGAGCGTATAAGTGATTGGCACGATGTCATACGCCCGGGCCATCTTGGGAACTTGCGCTACAATCTCCGCGCCGCCGACCTGAAGTTTGACAGCGGTGCAAGCGGCGTTTTCATACCGGGCGAGTTGACCGCAGGCACGCGCCTCCTCCGAAAGCGCATTATACTGGATGGGGGGGAGCTCAACCGCCTCCGCCGTGAGGGCGGCAAGAAAAAACGCTGCTGGCAGCGGAAGTCGCATCATGGAGTTGAACCTTCCGTTGCTCCCTATTGTAGGCTGAGCGTGACAATCTGTTTCGGCTTGAGCGGGATTGGTTCAGCGAAGGGAAGCGCTTTCCCGATGGGACGGCTTTCGAAGTCCACCGGACGCACCTTTTTCCAAGGCGTGCCGCTCGGCTGGCTGAGCCGCGCGGAAATTGCCCGGTTGAGGGGGTTGAAGATCCTCACCTCTGTGGCCTCCCCCACCCGGCGCAGGCTGGTGCACACCGCCCCGCCGGAAACCTCCAGCAGGCCGCCGCGTGCGGAAATGCGTTTGCCCTTCCACGGCATGGCCGTGAAGTGGCGCGGCTGGAGCTGCGCCTCGCGCAGGCCCGCGCCGAGCAGTTGTCCGAGCACGCACAACTTCGTCCGGGGGGCTTCCCCCGCAAAGGGAACGATCCAATACCGGAATGTCATGGGGCCGATCAATTGGCCCTCCGGCTGGCCGTCCGTGAAGACCGTGCGCCGGGTCGCGCGGAACAGGGTCAGCGCGATCGGACGCTCCGGCAGATCGCGCACCGCGCACTCGGGCAGACCGTGAGACACGATAGCCAGCCCGCGCTTCGCGCCGCCGACCGCCGTCCAGGTTTGCTGGGCCGTGGTCTCAACGGCGAGCTCGCGCCGTAGGTGGTTGTCTTCTGGCAGAGCGATCTGCCGCTCCACAACATCAAACGCCCCGTCGCAAAGAAATGTCCGGGCCTTGGCTCCGGTCGGGAAAAGCACGCGCACGCGGTGGTCGCGGGCGGTGTTGTCCACCGTGGTCGCCACCTCGATCCGATCCGATCCGGCCCGCAATGTCACCAGGCTCTCGCAAAGCATTTCGGCGAACGTCTGCGAGCGGCGGCGCTGTTCAAAATCAAATGCCCCGGGCACGCGCAGATGGGTGCGGATGCGGAACGTGCATTGCTGCGGACCGTCGTGTTCGAGAATCACCTCGGAAGCCGCCCCGGTGGAAACGACCTGCTGGTCGTTGACCGGCAGACCGTGAAACCAGCCGTCCCCGATGTCGGCGACATCTTCAAAGGTCAGCAAGCGCGTGTAGGTTTCCCTGCTCCGCTTGTCGGTGACGGTGAGCGATCCGTTGGATTCGATGCGAACCGACAGAGATTCATTTTCCATCGAGCACTCGCTCGTGGCCAGGCCCGGAGCGGCGGGATGGCGGGTCGGCAGCATCATCTCCGGGAACACGCCGGATTTTTCAGATTTTTCGCCTTCCCGCACGGTGAGCGTGGTGTAGCCGGTGGCCGGCAGAGCCAGACGCAAGGCCACTTTCACTTCGTGGACTTTGTATCCCTCGGGGAACTTGGTCCGCCAGATGCGCGCGCGCGTTTTTGCCGGGCTCAGGCTCAGGAGCTGATAGGCGATTTCCTTGCCGCTGGCCGTGTCGAAAACCCGGAAGCCGGGCTTCAACTCGAAGCCGAAGAATTCCTGATACGATCCCCATTCGGCAGGGATGTCGAGCGTGAGTTCGACGGTCTCATCCAGAGGACTTGTCAGCGGGTTGGCGACCACGACACGCGTTTCGTTCGCCGCGATCTCCCCCTCGACGGTACGGGCGATGAGCTGCAGCGATTCGTTCGTCTGTCCGAGCGCGATCTGCCGGCACTGCGCAAAGCGATACTTCATGTCCTCATGGACTTCATCGATGCTGCACCCGCAGATCGAGTCATGAGGATGGTTCTGCAACAGCCACCTCCACGCGGTCTGGAGATATTCAGCCGGGAATTCGACCCCCAGCCGGCTGGCCGCCAATACAGAGAACGGCTCCGCCCACTGGCAGAGCAGCGCCTGGCATTCCGCATTCCGCTGCTTGATCCATACGCGGCTCGACAACACGCCGGGAATCAGCCAGTGGCTGTCCACATCGCCCGGCAGGGCCGCCGATTCGCGCAGTTCGCCCCGGACGATATCGGTGATGTTTTTTTCATACTTCAGGACCTCATCGATGTAGGCATCCAGCGTGCTGTGCCCGATCCGGTAGGGGAATTCGGCCGACGCCTTCTGTGCGAAGAGCGTGCGATAATGGTCTTCGTCGTATTCCAGATGATCCCCGCCATCGAGCAGGAGGATCGGCGGAATCGCAGCCCGCTTGGATTCTTTGTCCAGAAAGATCTTCAATTCCTCGACCGCCTTTGGCTCATCGAATGCATACCCGTGCTCGGTGCAATGGCGGACATCGTAGGTGTAGTCGCAATACCCGGTCCTGCTGAACCGCAGCGCTATGATCTCGCTCCCGTCGCTCGCCTGCCAGCGCAGGTGCGCGTTCTTCCGGGGTTCGATCCCTCGCCAGATCAAGGCACACCGGATCCCGAATCCCCGGAAAACCTGCGGCAACTGCCCGATATGCCCGAACGTATCGCAAACAAACCCCGCATTGGAGGGCTCCGCTCCAAAACTCCGCGCCACCTCGCGCCCGAGGCGGATGTTTCTCACAAGCGATTCCCCCGACACCAGCCACTCATCCGGCATCACATACCACGGCCCGACTTTCAGCTTTCCGGATTTTGCAAACCTCTCGACCTGCCGACGACGCTCCGGGCGGATCTCCAGATAGTCCTCCAGCACGATCGACTGCCCGTCGGTTACAAACGGACCCTTCAGCTTCCCGGATGCCACGTCGTCGAGCACGCGATCCATGAGAACCACCAGCCTGCGGCGGTAGTCTTGGAAAGTCTGATACCATTCACGATCCCAATGCGTGCTGAGAACATAGTGGACAGGACGGGGATTCCCACCCGGGTGGAGGGAGGATGAGGCGGCTTTGGCTTTTTTTATAACCAATGGTTCCGGAGAGAGGGCGCGGCGTTTGGGTTTCATGAGAATTGTTAGGGTTGTTTGTGTCTGATGTTATCGGTTTCGAATCGTTTCAAAAAGCCTCTCGCCGGTATGTGGCGGATGAACAAATTGGCTCTGTCGCGATTGACGATGCCTTGGATGGAGGCCGTGACATGCAACGTGTCCCAGGCCAGCCGCGACTGGGCCGGGTCGGAGAGGTCAATCCGGTTCAAGCCCAAGAGGTCGAGCCGAGAGAATGGTAGCGACGGTTGGGAATGCTCCTGCCGTGCGCAGCCGGACATGTCCAGCAAAAAGCCAGCGAGGATTCTCTTCAATTTGTTTTCTCCAGCACGATATTGTCAACGATGACGCCGCAAGGGTTTACCGGCTGGTCGTCATCGGCGTTCCCGGCGGCCCCGCTGCGAAGCAGGTTGAAAATCACGTTCAACCGGGTCGCCTCTGCGGGGACGGTCCATTCCATCGAATCGAAATTTTCAAATCGGATCCCCGGCTCGACGAACGCGACCTTTTGAGCCACGAAAGTGCCATCGTCACGATGGCCCGCCAGCAACACCATGATGGCGCATTCCTCCTCGCCGGTTCGTCTGGCTTGAAATCTCAGCGCCAGAGTATCTCCGGGAGATACCGGAAGCATTGCGGGCTCAATGTCGAAACCGATTCTTCCATCGGTTTCCTGCCTCGGATTCGAGACCATTTCCATCTTCAAGGCATTCGATCCACCGTCATTCACCAATGCAAAGAGGACGCTGCGTTCCTCTGCGTCCGACGTAAAGCAACGCCAGCCGCCAATCGCCTGCACATCTATGGCTGCCTTCAGCAAAACCGTGCCGGGAGAAGCACTTTCAAAATCGCCGGCTGGCAGCAGGTTTTCCGCCGGGCACAGGGAAACGGAAAATAGAAAAAAGGCGATCAGCGGGATGGATTTCATGATGGGGAGTTTGTTGGTTATGCTAATAGGAACAGCTCCGCGCTTCATCAGCGAAAGCTTCAAGGAGTGATAGATCGGCTTCGAAGAAGTGGTCGGACGGGCATAGAACAAAGCCGCCGCCGCCGCCCGCCGCGGCGAAACAGCGCCGCACCTCGGCACGGGTTTCCTCAGGTGTGCAGCCCTTGAGGAAATGAAACTGGTCGAACCCTCCGATCATGCAGACCTGGTCGCCGATGCGGCGCTTGGCTTCGGCAAGATCCACATCACCGCCCATCCCGCTTGGGGTGAACGTTTCCATGGCATCTGGATTCATCGCGGCGATCCGCTCCAGTATCGGCATCATTCCACCGCAGGTGTGATACACCACCCGCTGACCTGCTTCGTGGAGGGCGGCGATCACCGGCGCATCATAAGGAGCCACAAACTCGTCAAAAAATCCGGGCGAAATGACCGTGGACGAGGCATCGCCACCTCCAAACTCAATCACATCGAATGCGGCCCCCTTCATCGACCGGGCATAAGTGAGCTTGCGGCGCTGCAGGATTTCCAGCAGCCGGTGAACCCAGTCGGGATCGTCGTAGGCCTCGAGAATCAGCTTCTCAATGCCCACCAGGCAGGCGGCGTCCTGCCAGGTGCCGGGCTGTCCGAACACGTCGAAGCAGCACATGTGGCTGCGGATGATCCCGCGCTCTCCAAAGTCGGCCGCCGCACGGTTTACAGCATTCACATCGCATTTGGGAGCAGTCATGAACTCGTCGAGCAGGTCGATGTCTCCCTTGTTTTTGATCAGGTGCTCCGACACCCACGCGGTGTGTTCGTTTGACTGAAGAACCATCGTGAGCTCGCCTTTCGGGGTCACAAACCGGTAGCGCGTCGTCGGCCATTCCAAGCCGGGGATATCATCGGAAATCACGTTCCACCGGTCGGTCGAAATCCGTCGGGCCTCCAAAAACCCAACAGCCCCCTGGCGCGGATCGAAATATTCGCCGCCCCCCTCGTCCGGCCGATGCGCCACGACCCACCGGATCGCGTCCAGTCCGAAGCGGTCGAAAAACTCGTCCGAGGATGCCCCCCCAAGAAAGCGCTTCAGAAAAGAATCCATCAGGTGGTGGGTCGTCACGGGCAGGCGATCCGCCTGCCGGCGTTCGAGTGCACACTGCAATCGCTGTTTGGAAGTCATCGCCGGGAGGTTAAGGTAATTTTAATCATATCTCAACTCAAGAATCGGGCGCAGGTTCTCGTGTTCGCTTTGTCGCGAGGGGAACTGAAAGTCATTCTTACCCGATCGCACGAGCAGTCCGAAGTTCTTTGAGGGGTCCCGATGCCAAGCTTTCACCAACTGCGTCACATCCCATTGGAAGCAGCGCGGATTTCCACTGGGCGAGCCGGCGAGTGGAGGCCCCTCTGAGGAAGCAAAGTCGCCGCCGGGTTTGTTCCACGCAACCTTGTCGTCCGCTTGATTCCATGTCACGAAATGCTCGTGCCACGGCCTGGTCAGGGGGGAAACCAAAATCGCCGGTGGCTTGCTGTAGCTTTCAAGGACCCCGACGGGACTCAGTTTCAATGTGGCACCCGCCAACTTTTTATTCGGGGGAAGTTCCGGCAATTCGAAGCGGAGAAGCGCCCGTGTTTCGGCTCCGGCCAACCCGGCATTCAGGTCCATCTCCAGACCGGCGTTTGTGTCCGGGCTGCCGGCCAGGATCGTGGCATCCTGCCTGGGCAAAAGTTCCATTTTTTCATCCGAAGAAGATTTGATGAACCACTCGGGCCGATAGGAAACCGCTTCCCCTCCTGCCGCTTTGCAGGCAGCGGCCAGTTGTGAGAACAACGGTTCCCGGGGAGAAAGCCGGTCTTCACGGACCGCCCACCGAGTGTGTGTGAAATCGAAGCCCCGGAGGTTTTCCTTTTTCACCAGCTCGGCGAGCCAGAGCGGGTCCGACGCGTTTCGATACTCCCCCGCATTTTCCAGCCAGACATCCGTTGAGGGGATCCCACTGGCTTTTGCTTCCGCCAGATAGGTGCGACACACCTCTCCGATCTGCGCGCCGGTCATTTGGAGCGTGCAGTGGTATTTGAAAGCCTGCTTCATGAGGAAGGCATTGTCTGTCATCAGGCGGATCCAAATATTTCCACCGCCTGTCCGGATCGCCTCCTCCCACTGTGCCGGAGTGGGATCGGCTCCCGGGAGATAAACCAACCCCCGGACGCGGCCATCAGAAGCCCCGGCCAACAATTCGCAGAGCGTCCGGATCCGCCATGTCGCGAAATCCCGCTTGGCATCGCGATACCATGTCAGGACGTCTTCCCAGAACTTGCCGGGCGAGGTATTCGGCTTCGGGATCTCCACGCTTAGCCAGTCCGGGAAGTCCGTTTTCCATGCGGCGTTAGCAGCGGCAATCGTCCCATACCCGGCCTGCATTTTTTCCACAAAATCCTTCCGGGCCCCCGCGCTGTAGAGAAAGAACCCCTCCTCCCCTTTACGTTCCTTTCCCGCCAGCCCGTCTCCGAGCCCCAACGTCCAATTCGGCGGGTAGATGCATTCTCCCGCGGGTCCGAGATCGATCACCACCTCGTCGGTGATTTCGAGGATACCCTTGTTCTTCGCGTATTCCAGAAGCTCCCGTGTCTTGTTCTCCAGATAGGGCCATTGCTCCCGCGCCCAGGGGGCAAGGTAGTTCGGCGTGCAGCCGAACTGATCCGTCATCCGCAGTTCCGGATGCTTTGCCAGATACCACGCCGGCGGATCCATCACGACGCCCAGGATCAACTTGCATTGCAGCCCGGATCGCTTCAGCGCATCGAAGTATCCGGCGACCGCCGAATCGTCAAAGACACCTTCCTGAGGTTCCAACATGCTCCACGAGAGGGAAACCCTCACCATGTCGGCGCCCGTTTTTTTCATGCCCGCGAACCGGGCTCTTGCGTTTTCCCGATACACGCCAAATGTCCATTCGGGCAGATCGCTGAAGCAGACCAGTGCATTTGACTCCTGGGCCGGTCTCCCGCAGGAAACCAGAGCAACAAAAGCGGCCATGACCGCCAAACTGGAGACAACCCGCAGCTTTTCCGGACGCAATGCCTGCTTCCGGTCGCGCATCACTTGGGAATCCCCTTCACCGAGATGTTGTCCAGATAGAAAGAACCGACCGCTTGGGCACCGCAATTGGGCTCAAAAATCCTGAAGGACAGATCGAAAAATGCCGCGCCGGCAACCGGTGTATATTCTTCATGGAAATGAGAAAATCCATCGCGCTCGGGATCAAAAAGAAATGACGTGTCAAGCAGGTGCTCCCCGTTGCTGTCATATTCCATGACGCTAATCCGCAGCTTGCAGGCATCATTTTCCCCGGACCGCTTTGCATCGAAATCAAGAGCCAGAGACTCCTCCGGACGCACGGGAACCCGCTGCGAAGATTCGCCCAGATCCAGAACCACATCCCCAACTGAATTTGAACGTGAGAACAAACAAGCGCCACTTCCTCCCACTCCCTCCCCTTGTATAAGGGCTGCGCTTCCCTCTCCTCCGTCGGCACTACCATAGCGCCATCCGATCAGCCGGGTTGTGGAATTCTCAAATCCGCCATTGATCATCCGATCCCCCTCCGTGGTGACATCCTCATAGCGGACATTGTCAAAGCCTGCCTGTCCGGACTTTCCTGCGGTATCCAGACGTGCCGTCAGGAGACTAAAACCAGGCTCGGCGAAGATCGCCGCTCCCGCCGTCTCATAGGCTGGAGTCGGCTGAAAAACAAAACTCCTCTCCCGGTAGGATTGCGCTCCAAAAAGCCGGGCGCTCACTGTCGCCCATGTTTCCCCGCCCTCCGGAGGAGCTTGAATCGCCTTCACGTCGGCAAGCACCTTGTAAACACGCCCGCTTTCAACCTCCACAGGAACCGCTGTATCCGCCGCTGTATCCCCCGCCCCGCCTGCGGCCCTTTCGACAATCAGAACATTCTTGCCCTGACTGGCTGGTGTGGTCGAAGACACTGAAAATCTCCCGGATGCACCTTCCACGGCGAAAATCCTCCATCCCGGCACGCTTGTGGAGTCGATTCCGAAAGTTCCCGGCGCACCCACACTGCCAAGAGCTCCATCCTCAAAACTCCCATTGGGAAATGGCATCTCTCCGCACATGGCAGAAAGTGGAATCGAACCGGTGAGGTAGACAACAGCGGCGAACGCGATCCGTCCGCAGCCCGCAAATGTGCGAGCCTTGGAAACCGTGGAACCGAAACTCAATGGGTTGGGTAGGGACATGGGACTATTGCTTATTTGTGAACCTGCGCAGGACCAGTAGCACGATCAGGACGACAAGAGCCGCTGCGACAACCAGAATGGTTTTTTCTGGAATCGGCTGGGCTGATTCTTTGACCACAGCGGCCGGTGGATTTTCCTTGGCTCCGGGTGGCTTCCATCCTCCCAATACCGCCTTGAGATAGTCGTGGTTTGACCGCAAGTTTACGAGCTCGCCGCCCAGCGAGATCGGGTTTCCGCCGGGAGATGGCTTTCCTGATACCGGCGGATCGATCACCGGGGCGATCGACGCATAGAGCGCATCGTTTTCGGCCAGGAGCTTTTGCACCTCCGGGCCGTTGGTGGTCATGGCCGTGCCTTCATCAATCCAGGCGAGAATCTTCCGGACATTGTCCCGGATCAGGTTCAAGTCGCGGACCACGGAGGGGACTTGCGAGCCGACCCACCACTGGTTCTGGTAATCGTTTTTCAGGAAAATGTTATCGATCCGGAACAGGATGGATTGGGCGATCTTGCGGGGAAGGAGCGGGAGGTATTTTTTCATGACCTCCTGGTCCCAATACTCCGGATTGAAGATCGGCGGCACATCGGTCATCTCAACAACAACCTTCCCGTCCTTTTTGTAGTAGGCGGGAAAATCGCTGATCGAGAAGATTTGTTTCGGGGCATCCTCCATCTGGAGGCCCTTGCACCAGCGGCCCCAGAAGTTGTGGTTCTCGACCGTCACTTCCCACCAGCACCCCATGAAGCCGGTGTCGGTCCAGCGCTTCTGTTGTTCGAGGTAAGTGATCAGAGTTTGGATATCCCGGACATCCTCCGGATACCCTCGCCGTCCCAGGGCGGCCATGATGTCGCCATAGCTGTATAAGTCCCACGGCTCCTTCCATTTTCCATCGACGGTCAAGCCGGTTTCCGGGGAGATGAGGAGGCGGTTCCGTCCCTTCTGGTAGAGTTCTTTGTAGGCCTCATTTCCGCTCAGCTCATACGCGCGCCAGAGCGCCACCATGTAGCGCCCGCTGCCGGACAGATCGCCGGCGACCATCTGGTCGGCCCATCGGCACATCCAGTCGTAATAATACTTTTGCTTTTCCGGGTCGTTGAACTTTCCCGGCAGTCCATAGAGCCGGGATAGATAGTATGCGCCGGTCACGAACTCATGGATTGACGAGGTCTTGCGCCCCCGCTCCCACATGGCGATCCGGTCATCCACCAGCTTCGTGGCGATCCTGCGTGCCTCGTCCGCATAGTCTCCTCCGAACCGGTCCTCTTCCTCATCATATTTGCAGAGGATGTAGGCTGCTGCGGCCAGCCCCGAGACCGGCTCCTCCAGCCAGGCGCTTTCCGTGGCATTATACCCCGGCATTCCCGCACTGCCTGTGGCGAGTACGTTGCCGGCAATTTTGTGGAGGTGGCGGAGGCTGGCGGATGGGTCAACCCCTTGGAATCGCTCCAAAAAGAGCTTTTCGGAAATGGCCCCCGAACCGGCATATTCGACATCGACCCGGTGATACCCGCCGGAATGCCACTCCGATTGGGTATCGGTGATCCCGGTCGTGCCGGGATAGGCCGCATGCGATGAGGATTTGCCCTCGGCTTCCCAGTGGACAGTCACTTTCGACGGCCGGCCCGCCCACCCGAAGACCATCGCGTTCTGATACTCAAATCCGCTGCGGTCGGCATCCTTGGCGTAGATGAGGATGTGGTTGAAGTCAGGATTTGAGACAGAATATTCCTTCGATGAGATCTCGGTTCCATCCGGCAGTTGGATGGTATCCGACAGCTTCGTGGGATAGGGTGCAGAAAAGCCCATTTTCGGGTCCGTGATATTGGAAAACACCAGCTGCAATGCTTCGCGGCCCGGGGTGGCGGGAGAAGAGACTGTGAGCTCGAGAACTTTGTCCATTTGTCCGTTCCATCCCTTTCCGGTAATGGCGCATTCAGCGCCCGCCGGCCACGAATATTCGCGGACGGAGGTGAAGGACCCTTCCTTCTGATCCGCCTCGTTGTCCTTGACATCGCGGAACGTGGAATCCGCATCGTCCAACCACTTGCCATTGACCTGAACCATTGGCCAAACAAGCGCCATGCCCTCGGATTGGGTGTCAGGAAGGTTGCGGGCGATGAGCCGCCCGGCGGGATAGCCGGTGACCGGCACGTAGTTCACCCCCGAGCTCGTGCAGGGGTTCAAAAACGATGTCTGCCTCTTGGTCCCCGAGTATCCACACCAGATCGCATCGGCGTCGGCGTAGTGCGATTTGTAAATGCTCTTGAAGACCCTCTTGATGAGATCCAGCCGGACAACCGGCGTGAAATCCGCCTCCTCGCAGAAGTCGAGCAAATCGATGCCGGTATTTCCGGGGCAATACAGGTCGGCATACCGTTCGCCGGGAAGAACGCCCTTGCCGATAAAGTTTTCGCTGATCGCCGGCAGATCGGAATATGCGTAAAAGAGGCTTTGAATATAGTTGCCGGCCCGCCAGTTGGAGACCTCATAAGTATAGGGTGCCTTCTCATCGGTGAGCAGCTCGGCCCCGGCACAGAAGGGAGTGGTCGATCCGCAGAAAATGAACGGCAGCAGGGCCCGGAGAAAACCTGCTCGAAGCCCGCCAATCAGTCGGCGGGCAGGCGTTTTAGTTGTCGTGTGCATTGGTTATTCGTTCGATGGTGCGACGGTGATCCGCACGTTGTCGATGTTGACCGCCCCAACACCGTTGATCCGGAAGGCCAGGCCCACTTTTTCCGCGGCCGGATTCTTGCATTTCCAATCCATCTCGAAGGTCTGATATTTTGGATCAGCCACCTCGAAGGTCACCGCCGTCTGCGAATCGAGAAAGGACCGGTTGGCGTCATATTCCGCAACGGCCAAAATCAGTTGGCAGTCGCCGCTGACGCGAGCCGCATCGAAGGAGATATGGTAGGTGACATCGGGGCTCACCGGCACCTCGGTGCCCTCGCGGTCCATGGCGTGGTCCATTTCCGCCGCTCCGGTGTCGTCCACCTTCAATTGCATCGCCGCTTTTCCATCCGACGCGTCGGGAACCAGGGTTGCCGAAAATTCGGCAGCCGGCGGGTTGCCGATGCTGAAGATCCGCCAGCCGGTGAATGTCGTCCTGTCGTCCTTCGAACCAGAGCTGTCGGCGCTCACGGACGTGCCGGCGGGTTGCTCTTCGAAGCTGCCGTTTGAAATGAGAGGGTCGGCGGCCATGGTGATTCCTGCAGTCACCATGGTCGCGAGAGCGAGTAATAGAGGAGTGGAGCGGGCAATTTTCATATCAAGGAGATGTTGAGTGCATTGGATCTGGTTCAAGGAAGACTTTGGGACTTCGGGTTTCTGCGGGCCTGGTCGGTTTTCATCAGCAGATAGAAACTGTAGGCATCCAGAAAGGTGACGTGCTCCCCGCCGGGCAGGGCTTTCGTTGCCGCCACCGTCTCCGCGTGCCATGTCGGGCTTTTCAAAATAGTTCTCGGCATGAGGAATTGTGGACCGCCAGCGGGGAACTTGTCCTTTTCCTTGGCAATTTTATTCACCAACGCCGCAGCCGCCTGGGCCGGGGTGCCGTCGAGATCCATGCGATGCCGGGTATATGGCATGGTGCTGTCATGCAGCCCAACCAGATCGTGGGACGGGTCGAAGCTCAGGATCATGAGCCCGTCGGGTGAAAACTTCGCGTAGGAATCCCATCCGCGCTTTTCCATGGACGGGCCGAACCCCTCGATGATGAAGCCTGTGGCGCTCAGATCGTAACGGCCGTAATACTCCTTATTGAACTTGATCCAGGCGTCCCAACCATCGCCCAGGGAAGGGTCGAGGCGCGGCGCGGTGAGCATCCCGGGGTTCAGATAACCGCTGCCGCCCACGCCGCCGATAAACCAGTCGGTCGCGGACGCGTGGGTGCGCACGTAGTCCACGACGTGCGGGGCCCGCCGGTCGAGCATCGGGTTGAACGCCCAGTTGCAGATCACCTTGCCGAGTTGCGGGTCCGCCCACCATTCGGGGATATACTGGTTGAACCACGACGCGGCATCGTAATCGCCAACAAAGAACGCCGCATAGGCGTCCGGACGCACCGAACCGTCGGGCAGGATATATCCTTTCTGTTTCAAGTCCTCGACCGTCGGTTTCTTCTGCTGCGGGTAACGATCCTTAAGCGGGTAGTGCTGATAGAAGCTCGCGTTAGCCAGCCCCCCCATCGCGTCGGCATCCATGATGCCATTGTAGGCGGAGATCAGTCGCGCAAACTCCCATTCGCTGTGCACGGGATGATGCTGGCCGCCGGAGCCTGCCCAGCCCGGTGTTGGCCCGCAGTATTTCCACAGCCACGGAACCATGCCGCCGACGATGAACATATCGCCGCCGCTCTCCTTCGACATGGATTTCAGGATCGCCTTGAGCGTGCGCATGTCCGTGCCGGGCTTTTGCTCGGGATCGTCGATGGGCGACTCTTCCGGCCAGACGCCGAGGTCGAAGAAAAATGCGCGCTGGCTGATGAAAAAATCGTGGTTTCCAAGCGTCGAGTTGGAGAATCCGACATTCGGCCCCTGGCACGGCGGCGCGGGGTTTTGGAGCCAGTAGCTGTCCATGTAGTAGGCCAGGTATTGGCGGCTGCACCTGCCCGCATCCAGATACCGCGCCTTCGCCCAAAGGTAGGCGTCGTTCTTCGCGCTGCCGGTCGAATCCAGATCCGTGTCCGGGATTTTTCCCTTCCCGGTGAACATCGGGGAGCCATCCGGCCTGAACAACCGCAGCACATCCTTCGGAAATTCTGGGAGTTTAGCGAGCTGCGAATACACGGAATCCGGCGACGGGTCGAAGCGGATCGCGATCCGGTCCTCGACCCCGGAGATCGTGCTGGCAAGGGAGGAAGTCGCGGGGACTTTGGGATCATACAGCACGACGCCTTTGAGCTTGGGAGCAAAGGTTTTCAAAACCTCCGCGAGGCTGTGCAGCTCGACCACCGGTCGGCCGTGAAGCCATTGATTTTCTCCACGGAGATATTTCCACCAGAAATCGTCCGATTTCGGCATGTGCCTGAGAAAGAGGTTTGCCCCCTCTCGGTTGACGATCCCCTGCACCGAGACGGCGGTGTGGAAGGTGTCCCAGGCTTTCCGTGTGGCAGCCGGATCGGCGAAGTCAAAGTGGCTCAGGACCGACACATCGAAACGATAAATCGGGCGGGCCACCTTTTCGCCGGCTGCATTCGCCGCAATGGTTGCAAGCAGGAGCGCCGACAGGAGCAGGCGGGAGGCGCGATCCTTGAAAGTTTTCACTTCGCTTTCTCCATGACGATATCGTCGATGACAAAGCCGCAAGGCTCCACGGGCTGGGTATCCAGGCCGACCCGCTGGCCGCTTTCCACGAGGTTGAAAACCACATTCAAATCCGAGGCCCCTTCCGGAACCGTCCATTCCGGGAACTCGTGTTCCGCCATCCCGCTCTCCAAATCAAAAATCTCGATTTTCTGACCCGCGGGACTTCCGTCCGCCCGGTGGGCAGCCACGGTCACCATGACGGCGCAGTTGTTCGGACCGCTCAGCCCGGCCTTGAATTTCAAGGAAAGGCGGTCTCCTGGAGTCACGGGCACCTTGTTATGGTCGAGATCGATGCCGATCCTCCCGCCGGTCCCCCCGCCCGGATTGGAGATCATTTCGATTTTCAAAGCATTTGATCCCCCGCCATCGACCGCCTCGAAACCGACCTTGCGGTCCTCCACCTCCGTGGTGAAGCACCTCCAGCCGCTGATGACATCCATCCGGATGTTGTTGGCAAGCACCCCGCTGCCGACCCCCACCCGGTTTTCAAAATCCCCGTTGGATATCAGGTTTTCAGCCAGGCAAAGCGTGCCGGAGGATAGGAGACAGACGATGGCGGTCAGGTTTTTCATTGTGTGGATGTTTTTCATTTTGGTTCGGTAGGGGTTCAATCCGAAAACAGTTTTTGGACAGGATTAACAAGATGGACAAGATTCAGGAAAAAGCAGTTGCAGAATCCGGCTTGGAAATATTTTTACCCGCTGCACATCCTCTTTAAATCAATCCTGTAAATCTTGTTAATCCTGTCAAAATTCTTCAATCGCCGGATCCGGGGTCAATACTTGCAGATTTCAAAAGCGGATTCAAAAAATGCGTCGATGTTTTCCGGCCGGGTTCTATCCGACATGGCCCCGCCGGTGCACAGAACGAATTTCCCGTCTCCCGCCGCCGTTTCAAAACAGTGGCGCGCGGCTTTTTTCACATCATCTGGAGTCCCTGCGATCATCACCTTGAGCGGGTGAATGTTACCGCCCAGGACGGTGTCGGGGAGCGCTTTTCGAAATTCGGCGATGTCGATGTTCGGCGAAAACCCCATCAATTCATCCATGCCGGTCTCGCCCAGCTTATGAATGACATCGATGTGAATGTCGCCGTCCGTGTGCAGGCTGCGCCACGCCCTGCCCTTGTAGTGTTCGAATATCCGCCCGGTGTAAGGTTTGACGAACTCGTCGAAGAGATCCGGCGGAAGATACGCGCAGTAATCTTCACCGACATCCACCTTGTCATATAAAACATTATCACCGTTCAGCGGACGGAAGTATTGTTCCGCATAAGCCATCATCTCAAGGGAACGCTCCGTCAGATACTCGAAAATCCGTGCCACTTCCTGCGGGCAGTCATACAGGTCCAGAAAGAACATCTCCGAGCCCCTGAACACGGAGAACAAATCCATGGCACCCCACGCTCCAAGATAATACGCCGCACACTGGTCCGGAGGAAGATTCCGCCGGTAGAACTCCAGGCCTTCCCGGTATCGTTTCACCCCCGGAAGGTCCGCGACCTTCCTGCGCTGGTAATACTTGTCGAAATCCTCCAAACCACCCCCGAGGAATTGGCTGGGATGGGCGTTCGGGAAATCCGCCTTGAACTGCTCCGCATCGTAATACAGATCAGGAATCCCGGCATAGACCGAGTAGCCATGCATGCCGTGGAACCGCGCATTGAAGGCTTTCTGGGCGTCGAGCTGAACCTGAAGATCCGACAGGAACTCCCGGTGATCCACTCCGGTATAACTGCAGACCGCAAGGTCATCCGCCCAGAAGCGGAACGGAGCGTAGTCCGGCCGTGATCCGTTCATGAGCTGGCGGTAGCGGGCGTTATTGCCCTTCAGAAAATCAATGAGATCGCTCCTGCTCTTCATCGCGCACCGGTATTCAGGTTGGATGGCAGGAGCATTTGAGCGGTCAGGGGACGCGTTCCAGCTTCGTCACCCGGCCGCCGGTGATCCATTCGACTACATAGATGTTGCCCTGCGGATCAGCCGCAGCGGAGTGGGGGCTGTTGAAAAGGCCCTCGGCAACCAGGCCGCGGTCGTTTGGCCAGCCTTCCCTGGACGAGACATCCGGGTTGGAGCCAATGGACGCGAAAGGTTTGTCATCAACATCGAGGATGGTGAACCTGGCGTAGATCTCCGGAACGAGCAGATGGTTGCCGATGCGTGCGCTGACGTCCGGACTGTTTAGAAAGCCAGCCCCGAAGGTGCGGCGGAAGGAGCCGTCCTGCGAATAGACCTGAAAGCGCTGGTTCCCGCGGTCGGCGATGTAGAACTCGGGATCCGCGCGACGGCTGTCGAATGCGAGACCATGTGGGCAGCTGAACCGCCCCGCACCCTCCGTGCCATCCAGCGTGCCGAGGTATTCTCCGGCGCGGTCAAAGCGGTGAACGAGCGAGGATCCGTAGCCGTCAGCCAGCCAGATATCGCCGTTGCCACCGAAACGTTCCTCAGCAACGGCAACCCATGTCGGGTTATACGGGCCTGCCTCGTAGGCGCGGTGAGGCGGTTGAGGGAGGCTCATGAGGACGCTGCCATCGAGCGAGGTCTTCACGACCTGCCTGGTAACTTCGTCTGCAAGCCAAAGCGACTCCACTCCGTCTTCTTCGACGAGGGTCATCCCGTGCGCCCCCGGAAATTGCCCCCACTTTTTCAGCAGATCCCCTTGCGGCGAGTAGATGAGAACGGCGGACTCTTCGGATTGGTGAAAAATAACGATCCCGCCATTTTTGAGGACCGCGACCCCGTGGGTGCGCCCGCTTGTTCCGGACGACGGGGATTCGGGGATCGTGATCCAGTTTTCAATCCAGCGGTATTTCCCAAACGGAGTATCAAGAATGATCATATGGCGGTCTTTGGCAGGGGGACTTCATGTTGATAAGTTGGATCGGCTTCCTGCTTCCTCAGGATGGCACAGATCTCCTTCCAGAGGGCAATTAACCCATTGGGGGTGGGAGGCAGGTCGTAGCGGATCATTTTGTGGAGCTTTCCCAGGTTGTAACACGGCACAGCCGCATACATGTGGTGCTCGGTGTGATAGTTCATCTGCCAGTAAAGAAATCGCACGAAGGGGTTCACTGTGAACGTTCGGCAGCAGAGGCGGAAGTCGTTCACGTTGTCCTTGAGCCCCACATGCTGGGTGGTGTTGCACAGGAAGAACAACCATCCGCCGTATGAGCCGAAGCCCCCACAGGTCAGGATCGGAATGATCCATTGGCCGGTGGCGATTGAGGCGATGATGATCAGGCCGTGGCCGGCCAGCAGGGTGCACGCCCATCGGCGTGGAACCCTGCGGCTTTCGGGGTCGGACTCAGGGTAGAGGGTGAGCTCCCACTCGCCCCGGAATTTTCCCCGCGCGATGCGGATCGTCTCCCAAAGAAGATACCTGGGAAAAATGACCGGGTTGACGATGCCGACCTTCAAAATATGCCAGAGCACCAGCTTCTGGGGGAGGGTCACCTCAAGGTCGTCCGGCGGATGCAGGGTATACCGGTGGTGGCGGACGTGACTGGCCTGGAAGGTCTCGTGATTGATCCAGCCGAGAAAGGCCAAAACATGGCAGAAGAATGAGTTTAGCCACTTGGTCTTAAAAACCGTGCCATGACCGAGTTCGTGGACGCCATTGACAAGAAATGAGGCGGCTGTGCCATACAGAAAAACAAAGCCCGCCGTGACCCACCATGCCCAGTGGTTGAAGGAAAACCAGGCTGCGCCGCCGAAGGCAAGAAGGATGGCGAGATAGCCCACCGTCTGGAAGGCCCCCTTCAAATCGCTCTTGGCATGAAGTGATTTGATGGCCTCCGGGGAGAGCTTCGTGCGATACCACGAGATGGAGACATTCTTGCGGACGCCCTCCGTGAACTCCGTCAGCGGAGGTTCCTGCCCGAGAATGATGGGAGAATCGTCCGACATGGATCAGGCTCCCGTCCCTTCGCATTTTCGTTGATGTATTTTAAGGTGGGTCATGGATCAATAATTCACGGCGGTTTTGGGATCGGAATGGCGGGACCAGAACCCTGGAACTGTCTCGATACCCATGTTCATTCTTTCGACATGCCCGTCAAGATATTTTTTACCTTTACGCTTATTTCTGACAACGTTTGGAACATATTCGTCTTATTACCAAAATGATAAGCATGATTATTTTTCTGATATCGCTTGCTCCCGAAATTTCACACACGAATCCTGGCGAGGATACGATGATCTTTTTGCTGCAATCGGACGGATATTCTCGAGCTTCTTGACGCTTCTGCCAGCGGCGGTTTCGAGCAATCACTTTCTACAGATCCCGTCACTCACGCTCAGCGGGAAGTCGGACCCATTTGCGAACACCGATGCGCTCGAGAGTCAGGGAATTGTCATTCTTCTCGGAAACATTGGAAATCCGAACCCATACCTCGCCTGAACGAAAGGTGACATAGCGAACCATGCGGCGGACAAAGGCCGACCGACCGGAAAACGCTTCCGGATTTCCCCGATCGGTCACGCGAAGATAGACCGATGAGCCTTCCTTCAGGCAGGGCGTGACGTCCAGCATGCGGATCCAGGCCTGATCGGGTTTCATCTGCCCGCTGCCATCGTCAACGTCGGTGGAGGACAGCGCGGGCCGCCAGGTTTTTCCATCGCTGCTGCATTCGACTTGATAGCCATTCCCGAGCATGAGCTCCAGCCAGCAGGAGCTGGCATTGGGGAAATCCAACTTGTAGATCACCTGGGAGTCGCCCTTCAGATACCGGCAATGCTCCCTCTCCACGACCGAATCACTTCCTTCCACGAGAAAGCGGGAATCCTCAGGCGGAACGATTGGGTCCATTCGGAGCAGTTCCTCATGGCTTCCAGCCAGAAATGACACGTCCAGGGATTGGTTGGCAACCTCGGGATCGAATGTATCGAGGCGTTCAAACCATTGCTTCCCATCCGGGGAAACCTCGACTTTGTAGCCGCCGCCCTTGATGCGAAAATCGATCGCCGCACCATCCGAGTCCTTGATGTCAAACCGATAGACCAACGCGGCGTCCATCCCCGCGATCGATCGGCCTCCTTTTGAAAGGTTTCCCACTGGTGCGACGAGATGCCGCTTTTCGTCATCAGTGCCCGGCACCACATCAAGTGTGGTTGTTTCATAGGGTGACGATTTCCCGATCTCGTCCGATCGAACAACCTGGACCGGTTCGGTGCCCTGAAGAAAAAACGGGTTGTCCACCACAGGCTGTTTGGTGACTTTTACCTCACCCGAGGCGTCGTAGTCGGGGAAGGATCCGACCGGGAGAATGAATTTCCGGGCTTGGGGAAGATTTGCTCCCCGCAGGGAAAATCCGAGAAAGTCGGGATTCGAATCATCGCAAGCCCATGGCCCCCCACCGGCATCATTCCACATTTCGCGAACGGTCACTTTGGGGTTATGCCAGCCTCCGGGCACATCGAGATTGATCAGCGAGTTGACCATGTCGAGTTTGCCGGTGTGCCCCCACAACGCCATGGGCAGAGCCCCCGCGTAGGTATCCTCCCCGCCTGGAGCGGAAAGTTTTTCCCCATAACGATAAATACCTTTTTCATCGATCGTATAGACGGTGAGCGCGCGCTCATAAGCCTTCAGATATTCCGGATTGCCCGTGGCATCGTAGGCGAGCCAACAGGCCTTGGCACAATTGAAGTGCTCCCACCCGTTGGCCGATGTTTTTTTCAGGTTGGTCCAGCCCTTGCCATCGTATCCGTAGGCGGGCGAGCACATGTAGTCCATGGCCTTCGCAAGCAGACCGGTGTAGTATTTCACCTTGTCGGAATTGCCCAGTTCAGCCTCGGTCTTGACCATCCACGCGGCGGCTTTTACGGCAAAGAAGTGACGGAGAACCGGGTTGGGCACGTGCTCCTCCGCAAAAAGCCTTTTGACCGCCCGTTCGGCATTGATGCGGGCCGTTGGCGCCATGGGGTCATTGTATCGCGTCAGAAGATATGCTCCGGCGGCAAGCCCTGCCGGAACCGCGTTCAGGAGTTGCTGGGAAGGAAACCGGTTCTGCAGCAAAGTCCCCTTGGCGAGGAATTGTTCCGCGCTGCGGAACACGAGTCCGATGTCGATATCATCAAGCCAGAGGTAGGGATAGAGCCAGACCTTTCCTCCGGAAGCGGGATAGGTGATCCTGACCTCGTCAAAGCCCTTGTCAGACAGAACTTCAATCTTTCCGGGATCGCCATCCCACATGACAAGCAAGGCCGTCGAATAACCGGGAATCGCCCACGAATTCAGGGGGTTTCTCAGGATAAAATAGTGGAAGTCCGGCTTGTCAAAGACCAGGCGTCCCCCGCCATCCCGACCCTGCGATGAAAACGTTGTCTTTCTGTCCGGCAGGTCAATGAACGTTGCGGTGCTGCGGGTGTTGAGCATGGAAATTCCCGTTTCGGGGCCTCCGATGACAATTTGAATCTCCTCCGCGTTGTCCGAAGAGAAGGCGAACTCCAAAGGCTTGTCCTCGTCGCTGAGCCAATAGCGGCCGGAAAACGTCACCCTGGTATCGCCGGACTGGAATTCCCGCTTGATCGTGACCGGAGACTCGTTCCACTGGCTGCCAACAAACCGGGCGTTCGAGGAATGGGCGGCACTGTCCGGTGGATCGGAATACGTGAAGGCATCGATGTCGCTCCATTGGCCGGCATGCTTCGCCCGGAAGCCGACCTTTGCCATGCCGTAGACATCGTCACCCCACATCGAAAGCATCATCCGCCCGTCTTTCTTTTTCTCATCACCGAAAATCAGGAACGTCTTCCCGTCGCCCCGGTGGCGGAACGAGATGTCGCTGAAAGTGCCTGGCAGGCGGGCGGCGAGCATCCCCTTCATGATGCGGCGGACGGCTTCCAAACGAACAACGGGAGAGAACTGGTCCTCCCATGCCAGAGCTTCAACAAAGCGGGCCGAGTCATCCGCAAACTGCAGATGCCATGCGTCGTTCGTGGGGGTGTTGAATAACCTGTGGGTATAGGCACAGAAGCCAACCCGCATATCCAGCAGGTTCTCGTTGTAGTTTCCTGCCAGCACATTGAGCTTCACCAGATCGTATGGCTTTTGCAGTTGCCTCAGATCATCTGCGGGCTCGAGTTTGGGAAGACCTCCAAAGCCCGGGGCTTGTGCGCGGATGGAATGCATGTCGATGGACATCGTGAACAGGACCAGCGCGGGGATGAGTCTTTTCATTGCAGTGGTCAGAATCGTTGCAGATAGGCCGCAGAGGATCCCCTGCGATTCACTTCAATGTGAAGATCACCCTGAAGTATTCCGGGTCAAGATACTGGATTGTTCCGGACATGCGCTCCCACTGGAATGTCTCCTGGTAGAAGGGGCTTCCCTCCACGTCAAATGTCACACGATAGTAGAAGCTCGATGCCGGCTGATCGAGGACCATCTCGAGCTTGTTGTTCTGAGAGACGGCCGCACTGACGTCCGAGATCGTCGCACTGGTTTCCCAGACGTCGGCTTCCGTCCAATTAATGCCGTCCGTGCTGTAGCTGATGCAGGCTTTCGCTGCGGTGACCCCGCATCCCGGCTCGGATTGGAAATACAAGCGGTTTGTCGGAATGCTCACCTGCGTCGCCAGGTGACCACTCTCACTGAAGTCCCACTTGAGAACAAACTGGGCGTGTTGCTGATTGGAAGATCCGTCGGCGAAAAGATAATAGAGCTTCCGGCCTCCGTCGTCTGCCATCCGAAATTTGACATTCTCCTGCTCAAGAAGCGCACCGTTGACATTTTCAAGATCTGTTCCGTTGGCGGTAAAGGTATAGCTACCCTCCACGACATCCTTCGGAGATACCGACACGGAAGCGTGAATCGGGACAACAAGGCTCCAGATAGAAATGAGCAACAGCAGGCAGGTCGTTGACGACGCGCATTTCATCGGGAAACCGGAGGGACGTGGAGAGACGATCATTGCCGGTGGAAATGATGCGGGCGTTTCTCCTTGAAATCTCATGAACTCGCGGTGGCTCCCGGGGTCGATCTTGCCGATGGTCTTTCGCGAATCCAGGGGGGCATCCATTTAAAATAACAATGGTTGCAGCAATCCAGGACGTCAATGGTGTTTTTTATCACAACCGCGTTTTCCTATTGTCACCACCTGCATGGCAGGGTATTTTTAAAACATTCAGTGATAAAAAATATCACTTTTGCAAAACCGCCTCGAATCACACTCCCCTCCCCGATGCAAAAACTGATTCTTCCACTTATTCTGGCGGCATGCGCCACGTGTCTTGCCGCCGATCAATTGGTTACCAATGGAGGTTTTGAGGCTGACCCTGCTGGGACCAAAATCGAGCTGATGAACCCGCAGGGCGGAGCAAGCACGACGACATTCAAGGAATGGCGGGTCTATAATGTCGGGGTCGCTGATGAACTGAAGGCGGAGATTGTTGATGCCGCCTCGGAGGGAAAAGTTGCCATCCAGCTCGAGGTCGACAACTCCAACGGGCTCGTCGGCTTCGGGCTCGACCGGGATCATTCCAAACTGCCTGTCACCCCTGAAAAAACTTACGCCCTCTCATTCGATGCGGCGAGAACGGAAGGCACGGGCGGGATCGTGGTTTTTCTGACGGAATATGACTCCGCCAACAATCCACTCGACCAATCGAAATATGTTTTTGAAGTCACGGATACGAACTTTCAGACGTTCTCGATTCTCGACTGGACACCCAAAAACCCCAAGGCGACCCAGGTCAATCTGCTCTTCCAGCCCGGCACTTCAAGCAGATCAAAAATGATCCTGGACAACATCCAGTTTCAAACCGCCGATTGAACCTAGAAACCGCAGATGAGCGGGCATGTAGTCATGCAAGATTTTTCTTCACAAGACAGTAATATATTTCTGCTCCGCTTGCCGCAGGCAAGCCTTGCTGAGATTCCCCCCGAACGCCTGCCGCGGCGAGCGGTGCGGGGTTTGGGG